>Ga0172377_10002550_pt1 | contig 18605 bp, 16 predicted proteins | sample Pumphouse3metaG_FD_119749 | JGI IMG/M metagenome (GOLD analysis project Ga0172377, IMG submission 119749) | Leachate microbial communities from a municipal landfill in Southern Ontario, Canada - Pumphouse #3 metaG | ecosystem: Engineered > Solid waste > Landfill > Unclassified | place: Canada...
AAGCGCCGCATATTGATGGTGGCAATATCGAGAGTGGCGATTATGTGATCGTAGATTGCAAAAAAGAACCAATTAACGGTGATTATGTACTATCAATAATTGATGGAGCAGCGAATTTTAAGAGATTTTATAAAGATGATAACGAAATCCGTCTCGTTTCGGAATCAACCTCGGATATTGCACCAATAGTGCTTCATGAAGATGATGTGAACACTTTGGGATACATGGTTAATGGGGTAGTGGTGAGAGTTGTTAAAAATTAATATATAAATATGAGCAAGAAAAATTATCACAGTGTTCCCTGGGGCGATAAATGGGCGGTTAAAAAAGAAGGAACCGATAAACCTATATCAGTTCACAAAACGCAAGCAACGGCAGAAGATAAAACTCGAGTTCTTGCTAAAAAAACTGAGTGTGAAGCTGTCTACCATAATAGGATGGGAATTATTAAAGACAAAGATAGTTATGGAAATGATAATTGTCCGCCTAAAGATAAGAAATACTAAATATGAAATGGATTAATGCCAGTAATATTAAGTCTTGGGCTAATGAAAAGCAAAGACATTGTCAGGACACACTGCCGGAATTAGTGCGTCGACTTATTTTAGCTCATACGGCTAATATAGTTGAAGAATTTGACTTTCCTAGTGGTGACAGCGTTGCTACTGGTGGTTGGGATGGTCGTCTTAAGACACCTGTTGTTTCACCATTTTTTCCGAATGGTCAATCTGGTTGGGAATTTGGAACTGAAAAATCAGCTCAGACTAAAGCGGAAGGAGATTTTAATAAACGAACGGCGGATTCTTTGGGTCTGGCATTTACAGACACAACTTTTGTATTTGTAACTCCACGTGCATGGCCTGGACGTATTAAGTGGCAAGACGGCAAGCGTTTAACCGGAATTTGGAAAGACGTCCGAGTAATCAATGCAGATGGACTGGAATATTGGCTTGAAACTGCACCAGCGGTGGCTTTATGGCTAGCTCGTCAGCTCGGTATAATTGTTTCAGGTGGCGTTAGAGACATAGAAGCTTTTTGGGAAGAGTGGTCAATAGGAACAAAACCAGTAATGACGCCAGCTCTTGTGATAGGCGGTCGTACGAAAAATGTTGAAACAGTAAAGAGATGGATTTTAGAAAAACCTGGAATTCTTGAAGTGCAAGCAGATCATCCAGATGAGGCATTGGCTTTTTTATATGCTTCAATTGCTACTCTTCCAGAAACCGAACGGTTACAGTCATTATCTCGCTGTGTAATAGTAGAAAATATCAATGAATTACGGCAGTTAACCCTAGCTTTTCAAAATTATCCCTTGATAATCGTTGCGCCGGGAGAATGTATCAATGTAGCTCATCTGGCTATATCCAAGGGGCATCATGTTTATATAAATATGGATGCAACGGTTATTGGTATTAACGATAACATCTTAAGGTTGGCTAGGCCGCAACGTAATATAGTGGAAAAAATATTAATCGAAGGAGGCTTATCGGAAGCCGAAGCGCAGAGCAAGGCAAGAGATTCTGGTCGTAGTATTCCTGTTCTCCGTAGACAGTTGTTTCAAGCCAATGCCGTTAGTGCGCCTGCATGGGCCAATGCTCAGTCGGCACGATTGCTTATCCCAGCTTTATTTGCTAACGCTTGGGATGAACAAAAGAAAGGAGATGTTCAGGTAATAGAAAATATTACTTGCGTAGGTTACGATGATTTTGTTAAGGAACTTACCCCTCTTTTGTCTATAGAGGATTCTCCTATTCGTAAGGTCGGTAGTGTTTGGATGATCAAGTCTCCTTTGGATACATGGTTTCTTCTTGCTCCATATCTTACACAAGATTTATTAAATCTTTTTAAAAAATCTTTGTTAGACGTTCTTACAAAAATAGATCCTAAATATGAACTCGAAGCAGAGAAACGATGGATGTCTGCTATATACGATAAATCTAATCTATATTCAGAGTGGCTTCGAACTGGTCTGGTTGAATCACTTGTTCTTATTGCTGTTTATAGTAATCGTTCTTCTAGTATTGTTTCTACTCAGATCTTTGCCGACAGTATTGTAAAGTCTGTATTTACTAAAGCGGATAAATGGGAAGCTTGGGCCTCTATAAAAGACGCGACAGCATTACTTTCAGAAGCTTCTCCGGATATATTTATGGAGGCAGTGGAACAAGGAATTAAAGATAATCTATCTGTCTTTCAGGATCTAATGAAGGATGATCCTGGTATCTTTGATGAATGTAAACATTCCGGTTTGCTTTGGGCTCTAGAGAGCATTGCTTGGAGTCCGTTGTATTTTGCGCGAGCTGTAAATATACTAGCTAGCTTGGCTGAAATAGATAAGGGTGATAAATGGAGCAATAGGGCGTTAAACAGTCTCAATAATATATTTCTCCCTGGGTTTCCGCAGACACATGCAAAACCAAAAGAACGTCTAGAAGTCTTTGAGAAAATTCTAGCTAAAAATCCAAGAATAACTTGGAAATTTGCGCAAAATTATTATGACGGTGGAACTTTGAGCGAATCGCACCGATTTCGTTGGCGTGATAGTGATGGTAATCGACGAGGACTTGAAAGAGAAATGGAGGATGATTGTCAGGAATATCTAAAAGGACTTCTTCCTGTGTTAAAAAACCTTGCATGTATGAGGGAGAATATAATGAATTCAATGGGTGAATTTATACGACTTCCTGCTGATGTACGCGAAAAAATTCTTGTTACTCTTGAATCTATGGATTCAAATGTATTTTTAAAAGATGAACGAGATTTATTACTTAAGGAAACCCGAGGAGCATTGAATTGGATTAATAGTTACGGTGAAAAAGATCAGCTTGCGTATGTACCATCTCTTGATAAAATTTTAGAAAAATTTGCTCCAGCAGATGTTCTTGAGCGTGTGGGTTGGTTATTAAGTGATCCATGGCCGCGATTACCACAAGGAGAATCTGAAAATTATGATGCTGAAAATGGATTAATAAAAAAAGCTCAGGAAGATGCTGCTCGTGAGGTTTTGGATAAAACGTCATTAGAAAATATTATCAAGTATGCTCGTGCTATACAATATCAAGGTGTTCTGGGTCATGCTCTCGCTAGGGCGATTAACAATGAAAAAGAAGACGTAGTCTTATTAGATGTTATGTTGGAGTATTCTGCTGATTTGCCACTATTAGTCAGGGGATATGCACTTGGGAGGGTAGAAGTTGTAGGGTCAAGTTGGATTGATCAGCAAGTTAATCGTATAAAAATTAAAGGCAATTATTCTCACGAAGCGTGTGCATTGTTATATTTTGGTATACCCGAGAGTGTATCTACCTGGTTAGCAGTAAGTTCTCGTGGCAAGGAAGTGGAAAAGGCGTATTGGAAGCAAGCAAGCGGTTATACGCAGACAGATAATAACGATGATGCTTCGATAGCTATTGAAAAACTACTTGATGTTAATAGACCTGATATGGCACTAAAAATAGCAGGGAATCACCGTATCTCTGTTCAGAGTATCTTATTGCAACGATTACTCTTAGAACTTTTAAATATGGATGAAAGGAATTCACAAATAGGAGTTATGGATGAATATCATCTTGGAAATGTATTTAAACAATTGTATGAAAGGAACGAACTGTCAATTGAAGAAATGGTAAAACTAGAATGGCCCTTTGCTGATTTATTTAATGAGTTTAAAAAATATACATCTTCTCCGATGGCCACACATCGTGCTTTGCAAAAAGATCCACAATTTTTTGCTCAGCTGATATCGTTTGCATATAAACGGGATGATCATACTCCAGATCCTAATCGTAAAGTTGTCACCAAAGAAATAGCAGAAAATCGTGCACGTGTGGCTTATAAAGTATTAGGTTCTTGGCATCTTATGCCTGGTGCTAATGATGATGGTAGTATCAATGAAGAAATGCTATTTAACTGGGTGGAAGCGGCACGTAAGCAGTGCGAAGAAACAAATCATACAATAGGCTGCGACATACATATCGGTTTTTTGCTTGCTCATGCGCCAAGCGATTCTGATGGCACCTGGCCTCATATTTCTGTCCGTAATCTTATCGAACATTTAAATAGCGAGGTTATTGATCGACATATTCAGACTGGAATCTATAACAGCCGAGGCGTTGTTTCTCGTGGCTTAAATGATGGCGGTAAGCAGGAAAGAGAATTGGTTAAAAAGTATAAAGAAATGAGCGAGTCTGTGAAAACAAAATGGCCACGTACTGGTGCAATGCTTCGTGGGATTGCAGAATCCTACGAACATCAAGCAAGGTTGGAAGATATAGATTCGGATTTGCATGACCTGCGTTGGGATTAAGTAATTGTTTAATCGTCGGTAAAGAAAATAATATTAAAATACTTGATAAATATTGAAATATGTTTAATTTAAACAACATAGCAAACTCAGAAACCATTTTAATAGCCATGTCTTCTTTTTTGGTTTTCATTATATTACTCTTTGGTGAAATAATAACCGATCTGGTTCCCTTTGCTGACGATAGAAAGGTAATAAGGAAAATTGAGGGGATAATATTTTTCTTATTGAATATAATTTCTCCTGTAGCCGGAGCATTTATTTTGATTATATTCCTTTATGATCTATATAATCTAATTATCGCACGAAATATTCAGTTTCTTTTTGATGTTTTTATACAGATATTATTATTAATAATAGCTGGCGTAGTTATCATCGACTTTTATTTTATAGGTAAGTTGGTAAATAGGTTTGTTTATAAAAATAAAGCAGTAACAGAAGGCAAGTATTACTACTTACAGAAAGACATTTTTACCTATTTTACGTTCTTTTTGATACTCATAGTCATTGTTCTATATTACTGGAAAGAGTATATCTATATTTTACCAACATCAATATTCTTGTTCTTTCATCTTTTAGGATTCGCCGTATTCTCGTCTTTGAAAAGTCAAAATATAGGGATAGCGGATATTTATTTTGTAGATAGTGAGGAAAAGCCAATAAAAGAATGCCGCATATTAAAAGTTAATGATGATAATGTAAAAATAAGAAAAAATAATCTTGCTATGATTATTAATAAGAATCAAATATTAAAAATTGTGGAAAATATAAAGGTAGGAGATATAGAGCCAGAAGACGAAAATCAGTTAATCTCATATTTGCGATATCGTAAAAACAAGTTCAAACTAGTCAAGTCATTATTAAATGAAGTATATGCATATTTCAAAGAAACATATCAAAGAGTTCAAAAGGATATATAAAGAAGAATATGGCAAGGAATTATCAGATGAAGAAGCATATGATGCGGCTTATAGAGTAGCTGGTTTTGCCAGGTTAGCCTTTGATAATTATGTGGAATAAATATGATAAAAAGAAACAGAAAAATAGGATCAATAAAAAACGAGCTGCTTTTTAAATCAAAGGAGTCGATGCTATCAGCTGTTCAGATATTTAATAATCCTAATGTTCAATTTAAGTCGGAATCATTTATTGTGCTTGCTATTATAGCATGGACCTATCTTTTGCATGCATATTATAGGGATAATAAAATTGAATATCGTTATTTTGATCAGGGAGCAAAAAGAAAAAGTTATCACACTACAAAACATGGTGCTTATAAATATTGGGAATTGGAACGATGTCTAGATGATAACAAGTCTCCAATAGACAAGGTAGTCGGAAGTAACTTAAGATTCTTAATTGGACTAAGGCACGAGATAGAGCATCAAATGACAAATAAAATCGATGATTTATTAAGCGCAAGATTTCAAGCATGCGGTCTAAATTATAACTATTATTTGAAAAAACTATTTCCAAAACAAGACGGAATTGAGAAACACTTATCTTTCAGTCTTCAGTTTTCTTCTTTAAGTGAAAAGCAGATAGACCAGTTAGTTGATTATGAAGGGCTTCCGCAGAATATTGCTACATACATTCAAAAATTTGATCAAGAGCTGTCCGAACAAGATTTTAATGATAGCAGATTTTCTTATAGGGTTCTATTTGTTCCTAAAACTGCAAATAGAAAAGGACAAGCAGATAAGGTTATTGAGTTCATCCCTGCTGATTCAGAAGTTGCCAAGGGAATGAATAAGGAATATGTTTTAGTTAAAGAAAAAGAAAAAACTAAATACTTGCCAAGCGATATTTGGAAGATAATGCAAAAGGAGGGTTATAAAAAATTTAAGCCTTATCAACATACTAAAATATGGCAGGACGAAGAAGCAAAGGACTTGAAAAAGGGATATGGTGTTATGGTAGTCAGAACATGGTATTGGTATGATTCTTGGCTCGATTTTGTGAGGAAGCATTGTGAAGAAAATAAATCAGAATATATTTAGTAGATTTGAATTCTTCAGCTCCACATTAGCTTGTTGTGAGGTTGTCTTATAGGGAAAGGCAAAATTGCTCTAAAAAGATGGATAAAATCTTTAAAACTTAGCAGCCCCAATGTATATTTTTATATATAAAAAATAGTGTTATAGTTAATTGACTATTAATAATCTAAATATAAAATCATGGCTAATTATCATGTCGTGCCTCATTCTGACAAGGGATGGGCAGTTAAAAAGGAAGGGGCGAAAAAGGCATCTTTTGCCCCCACACAAAGATCTGCTGAAAAACTAGCAAAGGAAAGAGCCTTTAACAGTGGCGGGGGAGAAGTGGTGATTCACAGACCAGATGGTAAAATTAGGGATAAAGATACAATGCGACCCGCAAGGGATCCGTTCCCTCCCAGAGATAAGAAACACTAAAATCTATGATAACTGAAGGCATAGCATTTATTCCAGAGATAAAGATGGATAGGGGTGTTAGTAGAAAAATGAAGTTAGCTTCCAATATTTTTATTGTTCCGGAATCTAATAAACATGCAATCCACTTAAAGCAATTAATAAAAGAAAAAGGGGATGATATAAATGATGGCATCTTTCTTTATTTCAAAGGTGAATTGGAGAAAGATGCTACACTGTATGAAGTTTTTCAAAGTTATGGATTTGCTTTGACGTTTTATTATGGAGGCAGAGCAACATGTCGCGCATATGAGAAGATAGACGAAGATAGATGCGGTGATATCAAATCATTTATAGACGAATTTGATAGGTTCAGATATGATCCAGAGGATGAAAGAATTTTTCAAACAAAAGACCGGAGGGCTATATCCTTATTTTATGAAAAAATTCTTAATGAATTATCAGAAAGTAAGTACAATCCGCTCATTAACTCTTTACAGTTTTTTGATAAATTTTTAAGGGAATACGATATTAAAGTTAGATTACTATTCTTAAATATCTGTTTTGAAAGTTTATTCATCGCAAAAGACAATTCAGAATTGGTTTATAAATTAAGTACACGATGTGCGCATTTTCTGGGGAACAATGGCAAAATTGATAAGTATTTGACCTATATTGAGGTCAAAAGCGGTTACGATCTAAGAAGTACTATTATTCACGGAGGAGATTATGGAAAAAAATCTAATAATATAATTAACAATGCGAATCATCCAGCTAATTCTGAAATTGATCATATTATAATTCTAGAAGATATTTTAAAAAGAGCGTATAAAGCAATATTTTCCGATGATATTTTGTACGAATTGACCCGAAAAGGAGATTTAGGAGATAAAATTGATAAAGACATAAGTCTCATATAGTCATATTTGATTGTATTTTAGAAGAATGCGAACATGAATAGCTACAAACATTTAAAGCTAGGACAATATTATATGGATCTGTACGATAAGATCACGATTTATCATTTGCGTACACCCGATAGTATTAATAGATTATTGGTATGAATTATGAACAAGCTATAAAAAACATAGACAGGTCTATATCAAAAAGACAGCCATCAACATTTAATCCAGCTTGGATAAGAAACTGCGTTCGCAAGTCTTATGATTTTATTTCTAAAAACGTAGAAACCGAATCAGGTGATGTTGATTGGGATCAGGTTGTTCGTTGCCTCGGTCATGACTATCAGAAATTATGGCTAAAAGAATCAAAGCGCAAAAAGAAAATTCAGCTTTATAAAGATAGGGCTGAGGTAGATGCAATACTTAATAAACACAAAGACAAGCTCTATACTTTTTTAGTGCAAGCAGATAAGGAGGATAAAAAGGTCTGTGACGAAATCAGTATTAGATTGGTTAGGACTGCTCAAAAAGGTAATATATTAGCAAGAAAAAAGGCTATTTATTTTATTAAACAACTTGTAGATTATTGGATTGAGACCAGAAACTTACAGAATTGGCGTGGTTACAATGATTTATTAGAAAAGAATATTGATGGATGTATTCGCCGTTATCGCTATTCCGGATCGTTTTTGGTTTACCTCCACAGAACTCTTGAATATTCCGGCAGAGGCTTGCGGCCTCTTGAGGTCTTTTCGCTAGACGAATATTCTACCATAACAGAGCGAAGGAAGTCGGACAATGTTGTTTACGATCCGGAGACTGGTGAGACACGGTTATATTCTAAAAATGCTTAATCATTTATTGCAGATGAGTTGATTTGATATAAAATTCTTGAGGCAAGGATTATTCCAGATATAAACTGTAATATATTTTTTGTTAAAGATAATGCTGGTATTTTGCCACCAGGAAAATTATTGAAATCTCTATTAGTACAGGTTGGAGAAAATAAATATGATTCACGAGATTGGTGCGAGTTTCAGAATCTGAAATAAGTGTTTTGAGACTACGATATTTAAAGTATCTGAATCTTAATAATTTTTTATTATGATTTATATTTATGATATATTATTTATAATTTGCAAGTGTTTAATAATTGTTCTATTCTATTATAAGAGATAATAAAATCCATTAATGTATTTATGGTAAGTGATGACCGTAGGATCGTATTAAGGAATGAATAGCGTCATGCTTTATTAGTTTTTTAAACAGAATTTCTAATTACCCATAGTCTGCTTATATGTATAAAAGCGGTATTTACCTTAATAAAATCAATGGTCATTTGCAGGTGCTGGCCTTTAGCATAAGAAGCAAAAACCAATTATTCTTGAACGATGATAATAAGTTAAGTGAAAATTTCTTTAGAGATTTGCTTAATAAGATTTATGGATATCAGCTTATTAACTTAAACGTAGAAGAGAAAAATTGTGCTGGCGTGGATCTTGGTGATACTTCTAACCGTTTATGTATACAGGTTACAGCCTCTAATACTTCTAAAAAGATACAAGACACGCTTAACCTTTCAAGAGATCATAAAAGACATGAAGAGTATGATAGGGTGGTTATCCTGATAGTTGGTTTTAAGAAAAAATATACAAAAAATTTCATATCGAGTTTCTCTAGTTTCAATAAGGGTAATGATATATGGGATATTAATACTCTTTTGGAGAAGATATCTATATTGAGTGCTGATCAGATGCAAGATATCGTTAAATTCCTTGATTCGGAACTTGAAACTATTATAAAAATAGACCCCGTAGATCTACTAGACGAAGAAATTTTAAAAATAATTAATTTGATATTTAGTTATGTGTGTGGCAGCCGAAAGGATGATATAAGCTACTATTTTAAAAAATATAAGCTGGCCAAAAGAGAAGATGACTTTATATTAAAGAAAAATGGTTTGAATAATGTTACTGACATACTTTTTAATGATGAAATCCGTCCCGATTTACAGTACGGTAAGCAGATAAGCGATTTTTTGGGAAATCCTATAAATACTGAATCTCAGAATAAATATTTTTTAATAACTGAATCTATTCAAAAAATATATTTGGAAGATCCAGATCAGTTCAATGACATAGGTTCTTTATTTAGATTTGTATTTGATAGTGTAATAAATTATAATAATAGAGCAGAGATTGATGGCTATAAGCTATTGATAGTTCTACACAACATGTATTTTAATTGTGATATAGGATATAACCCATCTTAGATATGTTGATTCCTAATAAATATACAAACCCTGATATCTCCCTGGTGGCAATAAGTTGCGAGCTTCTTAAGATATTCCAGGATAATAAAGTAAATACATATGCAGATTTATTGAATAAGGTCGTGCAGAAGAAAGGGATTGAGTCAAAAAGAGTTTTTCTTCCAGCGCTTAGTTTCCTGTTTCTTTTTGGAAAGGTTAGGTATCATCAGAAAGGCGATATAATCGAATATATAAATGAAAATTAGCAAAATATATTCAAACAATGAATTAATGAATCCGATTATTTTTAATGCGGGTTTTAATGTTATTTATGGGGATGTTAAGAATGAACAGATAGTAAAAAAGAATGAACATAATCTTGGAAAAACCTCATTAGTTCATTTGATTGATTTTCTTTTACTAAAAAAAATTACAAAAAGGCATTTCTTGTCTAAGCACAAAAATAAATTTAAGAGTTGGGTTTTTTATATAGAAATTGAACTGGAAAAAGATCGTTTTTTGACTATCAAAAGACCAGTAGATTCTCCTACTCTTATTTCTTTTAAGGAACATTCGGAGAGGGATCAGGATTTTTCTTCTATGGAAGAATGGGATCATAAGAACATTAAAATGTCGGCGAAAAAAGAAATTGATGCCGTTTCGGTATTAGAAGGCTATTTGAAGTTTACAGTTCTTCAAAATTATACGTTTAGACATTTTTTAGCGTATCTATTAAGAACCCAATATGAATATGAGAATGTATTTCGAATGAGACAATTCGAGGGGCTTGATGTTGATTGGAAGCCGCAATTATTTAATCTTCTTGGATATCAGGAGGAAAAGGTTCTTGATAAGTACAAAGTTCAATATGAAATAAAAAGCTATAAAAGTATACTTAAAACTATAGGAGGGAACAAAAAAAATACTGGAGATGCTTATGATTTGAAGGCTACTATTGCGGAAAAGGAAAGGGAAAGAAGCGAGATAGTAGAACAAATTGATAAGTTTGATTTTTATCTCAGAGAGAAAAAACTTAATAAAGATTTGGTTGAAGAAATCGGAACTGAAATTGGTAGGTTGAATTCCGAAAGATACAGACTAGATTGTGAGATAAAACGAATAAGAGAGTCATTAAAATATCACGTTACATTTGATGTAGATGAAGTCAAAGAGTTATTTGAACAATCAAATATAATTTTTCCTAATGAATTAAAAAAAAGTTACGAAGATTTATTGCAGTTTAATTCAAGTTTATCACAAGAGAGATCTAAATATCTAAAAGAAGATCTCAAAACCAATCTTGAATATATTGGTAAAATAGAAGAAGAATTAAGGAAATTGAACCAAGAAAAAGATTATGTACTGTCTTTTTTGCGAGAGACTGACACTTTCTCAAAATACAAATCACTTCAAAATGATATATATAGAGTTAACGAGCAAATAAGTCAATTAAAGTTGAAATTAGATTCCCTTGGTACGGCTGAAAATTATCAGAAAAAGGTTGATATGTTGAAGCGTGAGTCAAAGGAGATTGCTTCAGAAGTAAAAGAGGTTATAGATAAAGGTAGCGAACTATTCGATTCTATAAATAGCATTTTCAAGGATGTCTTTCGGAGAACAATGGATCATACTGCATTGTTAGTGGTTAAGCCAAATCAGGAGGGTAATCCTGATTTTGAAGTTATTACAATTGATGATAAAGATAAAGAACAATTAACTGGTCAAGGGGAGGGGTATACGGCAACGAAAGTTCAATGTGCTGCGTTTGTTCTCGCTATTCTAGCAACCTATAATAAAGAACATTTTTTCAAATTTGCCTATCATGATGGATTGTTGGAGAGTTGGGGAGATCACCCCAAAGTAAATTTTTTCAATGAAGTGAGAAAAATATGTGCTGAGTATGATATCCAATACACCGTAAGTGTTATTAGAAGTGATGTTCCTGAGGATTTCGACTTTAAGGAAGGTGAGATTATCGCTAAATTAACAGATGAAAAGCCTCTTTTTGGTTTCAACTTTTAAAAAATAAGAAACATATATTACAAAGATAAATATTAATAATGTCAAATGATTCAAAATGAGACATAATGCAGTCTCTTTTTATACTGTCTCATTTGTCTCATTTTGCAATTTAGGCCCCGACCCGTTCCCGTCTTTTATCTCTATCAAAATAGTCCAGAAAAGCCCTTGGGGATTGGAGCCTTTTGGTTCTGGACCCGCTTGGGGAGCAGTCAATTCTTGTGAAAGCGACCCGTATGCGTCGCTGAAACAAGCTAAAAAATACCTAGTTTATAAACTAGGTATTTTTTGATGTAAAAGGGGTTCGAACTGTATCAGTAAAATTTGAAAATTGGTTTACTTAACGGAAATTTATTTTTACACATTGAGCAAAATTTGGTATATTGTAGATATAGGAAATTAGCGTATTTTTGCTCAATAATGATGAAATTCTTATTCTATTGTAGAGTTTGCTGTGATTTAAAAAAGTTGATATGCCCAAAATTAAAGATATTCCAATAATAGATCGTCCTCGGGAACGATTTCTTAAAAAAGGTCCAGAAGCACTTTCGAAAAGTGATCTTTTGGCTATTGTGTTAGGAAGTGGGATCAAAGGAAAAAACGTTAAACAACTCTCGGAACATATCATCAAAAAGTTTGGTAATAATTTCTTAGACATTAGTGTAGATGATTTACTTGCTATTCCAGGTATTGGACAAGCTAAGGCGCTTCAGATAGCTTCCGCAGTTTCTTTAGTAAAGAGATTTTATAATGAGGAGAAGGGTAATGAAGCTATAATAAGAAATTATCAAGATGTTTTGTCTTTTGTTTATGACCTAAGAGAAAAGAAAAAAGAATATATAGTTTGTCTCTATTTAAACGCAAGGAACGTTCTTATAAAAAAAGAAACCATAAGTGTAGGATTGCTTGATAAGAGCTTAATTCACCCCAGAGAAGTTTTCTATCCTGCTGTAGAGGCTAATGCCGCAAGCATTATCTTAGCGCATAATCATCCATCTGGAGAATCGTCACCAAGTGATAAGGATATCGAAATCGTAAAAAAAATAGTCCAGGCCGGAGAAATAATGGGTATAAACGTTATTGATTTTATTATTATAGCAGAGGGGGGCAGCTATAGCTTCAGTGATAAGTTAAAGAAAGAAAAAAACGAATTGGATTATGTTGCGGATGGCATGCAATCGACATTATTTGATTTATTGGAAGTAGAGAATCCAGCTTATGCGGCGAGTATAAAGAAAAATAATAAACAATATTTTCATACTAAAAAAAATAAAGATAATCGCTTTCAGCTACAAAATAGACGATATTTGGGGAATAAGCATAAACTGCTTGGATTTATCGAAGATATCGTCTCGGAAAAATGCAATAGCATAGAGTCTTTCTGCGATATTTTTGCGGGTAAGGGGGTGGTTGGAGAAAGATTTAATAAACCAGAGATCAAAGTTATTTCCAACGATTTACTCTTTAGTAATTTTGTCTGTTTAAAATCTTTTCTTGGGACCACTTTGGAAATCAGTAATCTCGCTAAAAAGATAGAAATTCTTAACTCCTTAGAAGCGAATGAGGATAATTATTTTTCAAGGAATTTTGGGGGAACTTATTTTTCTTTAGAGAATGCTAGAAAGATTGGAGCTATTCGCGAGGCGATCGAAAACATTTCAGAAAGTGAAGAAGAAAAAAATAGTTTAATCTGCTCTTTGTTATACGCTGTTGATAAAGTTGCAAATACAGTTGGACATTACGATGCATATCGCAAAAAACTAGACATGTTACAATCACTCAAACTTTTAGTTCCAGATATCGATTGCTCATATAATCGACATAATGAAGTATATAAAGAAGACGCGAATATTTTAATTAGGAAGATTTCTTGTGATGTCTTATATATCGATCCGCCTTATAACTCTCGTCAATATTCGGACGCTTATCATTTATTAGAAAACCTAGCGGAATGGAAAAAACCCGAAGTTGAAGGAGTTGCTAAAAAAATGGATCGTTCACATATTAAGAGTTCCTATTGCTTGAAAAGCGCTACGCAGGCGTTCGAAGACCTGATAGTAGCTGCGGATTGTAAACATATTTTATTATCTTACAATAATACGGGCGATTCTAAAGACGGGCGATCAAATGCAAGAATGAAAGACAGGGATATTTTAAGAATATTGAGAAATAAAGGGGATGTTGAGATTTTCGAAAGAGATTATAAGTCCTTTACAACGGGTAAAAGTAGCGATGACGAAAATATTGAACGCATTTTTTATTGTAAGGTAATATAGAACTATGAAAAAACCTTGGTCAATTACAACGACACTAAGAAATCCAGAAAGATTAAGGAGTTTCTTGATTGTGCTAAAACAATTGGAGGGTTACAGGTGGGACTTGGAAAGTCAGAGAAAATACCAAATTCTCTTAATTAAAGAAAGGGTCTATGGGTATGGAAGTAGACAATTTTACAATGGATTATCGCAGGCCCAGATTGATTTAATTGATGATCAAGCTAGAGACATCTCTTTTGAACAAGCTACGGAAATTTTTAATGCTAAAGATTACGAATCTCCAGCAATGAGAGGTAGGCAGTCAATAAATCCGCTCAAAAAATTAGGGCTTGTCTCTATAAAAGACGAGAAAGTCTTTATTACGAGTCTTGGGGAATTATTTCTGAAAGAAGATTTCGATCTCGGAGAGATATTTTTTAGAAGTTTCATTAAATGGCAACTTCCCAACCCTAGCAGTAGCGATTACAAGCTTGATGACGGATATGACATAAAGCCTTTTATAGGCGTATTGCATCTTATTAAAAAAGTGAATGAGGAATCTACAAGGCTAGGTGAAAAGGCAAAAGGAATAAGTAAGGAAGAATTCTGCTTGTTTGGTCCAACTCTAATTAATCATTCGGATATAGAGGATTACGCTAATAAGATAGTTGAATTACGAAATACACTTAAAAACAAAACAAAGATTGAACAAAAAGCAATCTTAAATGAGTATAAGAAAGCCTTCATAAAAAGCTTTTTAGGATCTGCGAATGCAACAGATATCAAGAAGTTTTTAAAGAACCTTAAGGACTATGGGGATAATGCTATTAGGTATTTTCGTTTAACTCGCTATATTTCTATTCGGGGAAAAGGGTTTTATATTGATTTAGAACCAAGAAGAGCGATTGAGATTGATAATTTACTCCAGTTTGATAATGCTCAGTCAAAGGATTTCTCAAATAAAGGAGAATATGCGGAGTATATAGCGAATATTTCAGAGCCGAAATTACCCTGGGAAACACAAGAAAAACTTATAGAAATTGTTTCAAAGCTTTTAGAGGAAATTAGGGTATACGAAACAAAGACCAGAACAGTCGCCAGAGAATTCTTGGATTATAGCGGATTAGGTGAAAGTGATCTAAAAATATATGCGGAAGATTTGAGAAAGTATAGAAGAGAGTTGCAGGATAACGAAAACCATCAAAATTCTCAAGACGTTGATAAAATTAAAGAATATATTGCTAATCTCGAAGATATTTTTAACTCTGAGGATAAACCTATCGCGTTAGAGAAGTTATCTTCTCTGGGTCTAAACGCCTTAAATGATGCTCTAAAGATTCAGCCGAATTATCCGGTTGGAGATGATAATGAGCCGACTTTCACGGCGCCAGCAAATGTGCCCGATATTGAATGTTTCTATGAAGACCACAATGCGATCTGTGAAGTAACAATGCTTACGGGGCGTGATCAATGGTACAACGAAGGGCAGCCAGTCATGAGGCATTTAAGAGATTTTGAAGATAAACACAGCGATAAAAACTCTTATTGTTTGTTTATAGCTCCTAGTTTGCATAGGGATACGTTAAATACTTTTTGGACCGCAGTCAAATATGAATACGAAGGACAAAAGCAGAGGATAATCCCCCTGTCTATAAATAATTTTGTAGAAATATTAAAAATTCTTGTTCAAATTAAACAATCAGGGAGAACTTTAAAACATGATAAATTGTTTTATTTGTATGATGAAATTTTAGAATTGTCAGGGACATCTATGAATTCAAGTGAGTGGACAAAAAATATTCCTAATATAATAGCCTCTTGGCAAAAAAGCTTTAATCTTTGATTATGAAAAAAAATATCATTTACAATGACGATTGCATAGAGATTTTAAACAAGAAAATTGATAAAAACTCTATCGATCTTATTTTTGCAGATCCGCCATATAATTTATCTGGTAACGGTTTAAAGTGGAAGGGGAGCGAAACCGGAGGTGATTGGTATATGGTTAATGAGATTTGGGATAAAATGACCGCACCCGAATATATGCAATTTACAAGAAAATGGATCGGAGCTTGTCATAAAGTTTTAAAAGAAACTGGTTCGATTTATATTGCTTGTAGCTACCATAATATTGGAGAAGTGATTATTGTTTTGAAACAGCTTGATTTTAAAATTAATAACATAATTACTTGGCAAAAAACAAATGCGATGCCAAATATGACGAGGAGAGTCTTTACTCATTCAACAGAATTTGTAATTTGGGCTGTAAAGGGCAAGAAATGGGTGTTTAATTATAAAGAGTTAAAAGAGCTAAATCCTGAAAAGCAAAAAGATGGAGCCTTGAAGCAGATGAGAGATGTCTGGTCATTACCTTTAGTGCAAGGAAGAGAGCGCTTAAAAGGAAGGGACGGACGAGCCCTTCATCCTACACAAAAACCAGAAGAAATGTTAAAACGGATTATTGTCGCATCTTCAAATAAGGGTGATTTGGTTCTGGATCCATTTATGGGAAGTGGAACTACTGCTGCTGTGGCAACAGTATTGGGTAGAAAATGGATCGGCATAGAGAAGGAGAATAGATACGTGAAAGTTGCATACAAAAGGCTTGAAGATTTAAAATCGAAAAAATAGGTAAGATCTATTAACTGTTTTTATTATCTTTATATACTTATGGAAAAATATATCTTGGGTAGCGAAAGGAAAAATAATGCAAAGTGATAGAGAAACTACAAGCATTTATAAGACATATCCAAGGTTCCAAAATACGGATTTTGTTGTAGGGGGTGACTCTTTTGACGATGTAGAAATCGCTAATTCTGCTAGCGGAAGCCGTTTTTGGTATTTTAAAAATAATAAGAAAGGATTGATTAAAAGGTTCATTCTTGAGAGAACCTCGCAAATAGAAAAAACGTGTAGCGTTACTTTAATTAAAAAGAGTGATAGCAAATTTACGCCGAGGTTTGATTTTAAGATATGGAATATAACTAATAAAGCTTGCGTGCAATTTAAAAAAGGTCTTTTGGACCATAGTCTGATAAAAGCGAGTATAAATTTAAATTCTTGCCATGAAAGTTTTTCACAACTCATTGATTTCATAAGAAGTATTGAGGAAATTGATTTTGGTTCTTCTAGCTATGTTGTTGTTGAAAAAGAAAAAATTGAAAAAATTAATAATTTAGCAAAAAAATTCGGAGATCTCACTGATATAGAATTAAAAGAGCTATTATCTAATGAAAATTTGAAGGGAAAAGACTTTGTGAATCTTGCTTTCAGAAATGAAGGGCTGTCCGTTTTTAAGGATTGGCTTGAGAATGATATGGATGACGAAAAAAGATGGCAAAAATTCTTTGAAAAACATGATTGGATTTTTGGATACGGACTAGACTATAGATTTATGACTATCTTTGATAGAGAAATGAGTGTTGGAGACGGAGGAACCGAAGATCAAAACAAACCTAAAATTGATTTTTTAAATGAATTTAGTGACTTTACAGTTTTAGTTGAGCTTAAAACACCTAAGACTATTTTTTTTGAGAATAGTAAAAATAGGGCTGGTTGTTGGCAATTAGGAGAAGGTTTTATCGATGCTTATTCACAGGCCTTGGAACAGAAAGCCGAATGGTCTATAAAAGGTAATAACGGAAATAATAAATCAAATGATGGAAATAAAAAGATAGAAACCAGAACAAGAGACCCCAAAGTTATCTTGGTGATTGGGAATAAGCAAAAACAAATATTCAATATTACAAATATTACTGAAAAGGAATTAAAACAAGATACCTTTGAAATCTTTAGAAGGGGCTCGAGAAATATCGAGATTGTAACTTATGATGAATTACTGGAGAGGGCTGAGTTTATCGTTAGTAAAAAATAAGATAGCATACGATTGCAAGGAAGTTTATTGGGCTATTTGTCGGTTAGTTTGGTAAGATAAGAAGCATATAAAATGCTAAGAATTCTATGATCGTGTAGAGAATAAGATACAAGTTATAAAAAATTAGAAAAATGATTAATTATATTTATATTAAAAATTTTCGGTCTATTAAAGAGCTAGAGATATTTCCAGATAATCTTTGTGCATTGGTTGGTCCTAATAGTGCTGGCAAAACTAATATTTTAAAAGCGTTAGATTTAATTTTGGGAGAGGGTTGGGCAACCAAGGCTAAAGTAGCTAGGGAGTTGTTTAATAATCCAGATGATTCTATAGAGATAGAAATCAAATTTAGAGAGAAAATAAGATGTCAAGACTCTTATAATAGAGAAATTGAAGCTGATGGGATTAAGTTAACTATGACTTTGTTTCCATTAAGTTGCGAGGTAAGACTTACTCCGGGCGATAAGTATCTGAACGAGGATTTTAAAAAGAAATGTCATTTCATATACTATAATGGTCTGGGAAAACTGGACACGAATATGGTAAAATTTAGATGGAAAAACTAAGCTAAATTTATGCCAAAAAAACACAATAATTTCAGTCCCCAAGAA
>Ga0172377_10002553_pt1 | contig 18601 bp, 14 predicted proteins | sample Pumphouse3metaG_FD_119749 | JGI IMG/M metagenome (GOLD analysis project Ga0172377, IMG submission 119749) | Leachate microbial communities from a municipal landfill in Southern Ontario, Canada - Pumphouse #3 metaG | ecosystem: Engineered > Solid waste > Landfill > Unclassified | place: Canada...
AGTTTAGAAGTGCTTTCCCTTGAGAATTAGAAACGAAAAAAGCGACACCAGAATGGATCGCCAAGTATCTAAATATAGATGTTTCGATTGTTACTCGTTGGTATAAAGCCAGATCACGGCTAACACAATGATTATCGCCAGAACACTTCCCACAAAGAAAAGCACATTGGAAAAAATCTTCTTATTCCTAGCGGATCTCCTCTGTTGCTCTCTAAAAATGTCAGCACCGTCCCTATGATGATGGCGACGGTGGTGGTGATGACGTTGCTGTGAATTCGATTCTAATGCCATGTAATAATTGTTTCCTGAAATATTTATGTTACAAAGATACTTAGAAAGTATTACAATACTAGCTAATTATGCTATTTTAACACAAAAACACACAACTACAAGACACTATTGTTTCACAAAAGCCAACTTCTTCGGAAGCTTCACCCATTTGCTGTTTCGAGCTATCTTCATGTCACTTCCTTTGCCCTGTTGTAGCTCAAAAGTCCCATCATTCTTTTTCTCAAAGGTTGCCATGAGGTCCTCACTACCATAATCATTGATCACGGTGAGATTGGCAATAGTACTATCGGATAACTCTACATCCGTGAAAAGCCACTTGCGAGCATCCTGGTTGTCGCCCAAAAAGCCAGGCAACTCTCCGAAAATGTCCTGCCCTGGCACACGCACGTTGCGCTGATAGGCATTGAGTTGGATATAAACATTATACTCTTTATTATAAAAACGACCCTTGAAGATACTCGAATCCTTAATTGCTGTTGTGCCTTGAGCAAATGCAATTAATGTCGTCAGCATGGCGACGATGACCAAAAACAATTTCTTCATACGCTAATTGCTTGATATGCAAAGTTAATGTTTTATGTCAAGAAGACACGGCTTTTGGCAAAAATAATATCATTTATGATTTGAAATTAAGTTTAATTACAGTAACTTTGCGACAAAGATTTATTAAAAAATGACCGCAAAAAGCCTTTTTCCCGACTATATTTTTGAGTCAAGCTGGGAGGTTTGCAACAAGGTTGGAGGGATATACGCTGTCTTGTCCACTAGGGCAAAGACATTACAGAATAAAACTAAAGATCATCTGATATTTATCGGACCTGATATTTGGAAGCAGACAGATTGTCCATACTTCCACGAGGATGATTCTCTCTTTACTGAATGGAAAAACAATGCCAAGGCAGAAGGATTAGACGTGAAGATTGGTCGCTGGGACATCCCCGGACAACCGATAGCGATCTTGGTGGACTTCTTGCCCTTCTTCAATCAGAAAGATGACATCTACTCTAGGCTATGGTGTGATTTTCAGGTAGACAGCCTGCACGCTTATGGCGACTATGACGAGGCATCGATGTTTTCGTATGCCGCAGGACGAGTAGTGGAAAGCTTCTATCGCCACGAACTTGGACACGGCGAACGCGTGATTTATCAAGCCAATGAGTGGATGACAGGCTTGGGCTTACTCTATGTGCGCAAGCATGTGCCAGAGATAGGAACCATTTTCACCACTCACGCTACAAGCATAGGACGAAGTATTGCTGGCAACAACAAGCCATTGTATGATTATCTTTCTGCATATAATGGTGATCAAATGGCCTCGCAACTCAACATGCAGAGCAAGCACTCCATTGAGAAACAGACAGCTCATTTTACGGATTGTTTCACTACCGTAAGTGATATTACGGCTCGGGAATGTGCCCAACTCTTGGAGAAAAAGCCAGATGTAGTGTTGCCAAACGGCTTCGAGGATAATTTCGTACCACGTGGGGCAACTTTCACCGCTAAGCGAAAACGCACACGGAAACGGCTATTAGATATAGCCAATGCACTTACTGGTGCTTCCTTTAGCGATGACGCGCTGATCATTTCTATAAGCGGACGCTATGAGTTTCGCAACAAAGGCATAGATGTTTTCATCGAGGCCATGCATCGATTGAACAACGACGAAAGACTCAAAAAACAAGTGGTGGCATTCATCGAGGTACCTGCGTGGATTGCGGACAACAGAGAAGATCTGCGCGAAAGACTGGCATCCGGAAAGCATTTTGACGAACCGCTACCTACGCCAGTGATCACTCGTTGGCTACATAATATGGGAGAAGACCGGGTGCTCAACATGATGCGCTCATTAGATATGCTAAATCGTAAGTATGACAAGGTGAAGACCATCTTCATCCCTTGCTATCTCACAGGTGATGACGGTATTGTTGACCTACCCTATTTTGATGTAACGCTCGGAAATGACCTATCTGTCTATCCGTCATATTATGAGCCTTGGGGCTATACGCCATTAGAATCGACCGCTTTCCATGTGCCCACAATTACAACGAATCTATCCGGTTTCGGCCTGTGGGTTAACTCAGAAATTGGACGAAACGGTGAAATCGCCGACGGCGTAAAGGTCATCCATCGTACCGACTACAACTATTCCGATGTGGCTAACGCCATAAAAGAAACCATTGTTCAATATGCTAACATGTCCGACGATGAAGTAAAAAGTGCTCGTGACAATGCATCAAAGCTATCTAAGCGCGCCCTTTGGAAACAATTCATTGTATACTATGAGCAGGCATACGACCTGGCGCTGAGGAAAGCAGCAGCTAGACAGGATAACAAGAAAAAATAACAGAATAACAAGATAGAAAAATTATGATGATTAAATCTGATTATAGCGACACTCCAAAATGGAAAGAGCTATCCGTTAAGTCTCGTCTTCCCGAGCAGCTGAATTGTTTGAACGAGATCGCTCATAACCTATGGTGGGCCTGGAACTACAATGCCCGCAACCTATTCAAGAGTCTTGATCAAGACCTTTTTGAGGAAGTTGGACATAATCCCGTATTATTGCTTGACCGTTTAGGCTACGACCGTAAGGAAGCCATCGTGAAAGACAAGGCCCTGATGCGTAAAGTGAATGAGGTTTACGGAAAGTTCCGCACCTATATGGACGCTAAGCCTGACACAAAACGTCCTACAGTAGCTTACTTTTCCATGGAATACGGACTAGATCAAGCGCTGAAAATCTACTCTGGTGGCCTTGGCATGCTTGCTGGTGACTACTTGAAGGAAGCATCAGACTCTAATGTAGACCTCTGCGGTGTGGGTTTCCTTTATCGCTACGGCTATTTCACACAGACTCTGTCAATGGATGGTCAGCAGATCGCTCGCTATGACGCGCAGAACTTCAACTCACTTCCCATTGAGCGTGTTCTCGACGAGAACGGAAATCAAGTTGTGGTTGATGTACCATATATGAACTATCAGGTTCATGCCTTAGTTTGGGTAGCCAACGTGGGCCGTATCAAGCTATACTTGCTCGATACCGAAAACGATATGAACTCCGAGTTCGACAAGCCTATCACTCACTCGCTCTATGGTGGCGACTGGGAGAACAGACTCAAGCAAGAGATTCTACTCGGCATCGGCGGTATTCTTACTTTGAAGAAACTCGGCATCACAAAAGATCTTTATCATTGCAACGAAGGCCATGCTGCCCTTTGCAACTTGCAGCGTCTCTGTGATTACATCGATGGTGGTTTGACATTCAACCAAGCCATGGAATTGGTTCGTGCTTCATCTCTCTACACCGTTCACACTCCGGTTCCTGCTGGCCACGACTACTTCGACGAGCAGTTGTTCGGCAAATATATGGGTGGATACCCAGCACGTCTTGGTATCAGTTGGGACGAGTTCATTGGCTTAGGTCGCATGAACCCCAACGATCACAGCGAAAGATTCTGCATGAGTTTCTTTGCCTGCAACACATGCCAGGAAATCAATGGTGTGAGCAAACTTCACGGTTGGGTAAGCCAAAAAATGTTTGCTCCTATCTGGAAAGGATACTTCCCAGAGGAGAACCATGTTGGTTACGTAACTAATGGCGTGCACTTCCCAACTTGGACAGCATCCGAATGGCGCAAGTTGTATGACAAATACTTTGATGCATCATTCATTAGCGACCAAAGCAACGAAAGCATATGGCATGGTATTTATGACGTTGCCGACGAAGAAATCTGGAGCACAAGATTGGCATTGAAGAAGAAACTCGTGGATTACATCCATGAGAAGTTCACCCAGTCTTGGCTGCGCAACCAAGGAGACCCCGCTCGCGTGGTATCACTCATGGGCAGCATCAATCCAAATGCTTTGACGATTGGTTTCTGTCGCCGCTTCGCAACTTACAAGCGTGCACACCTTTTGTTTACTGACTTGGACCGCTTGAGTAAAATCGTGAACAATCCAGAACACCCTGTGATCTTCCTGTTCTCAGGTAAGGCTCACCCCGCTGATGGTGCGGGTCAAGGTCTTATCAAGACTATCTTTGAAATCAGCCAGCGTCCTGAGTTCCTTGGAAAGATCATTTTCTTGGAAGACTATGATATGCAGTTGGCACGTCGTCTTGTTTCAGGATGCGATATCTGGATGAATACTCCTACCCGTCCACTTGAGGCATCTGGTACATCTGGCGAGAAAGCCGAGATGAACGGTGTCGTGAACCTCTCCGTACTTGATGGTTGGTGGGTTGAAGGCTACCGAAAGGGTGCCGGTTGGGCTTTGCCCGAGAAGCGCACTTACGACAACCAAGGCTATCAGGACAAGCTTGATGCCGCTACCATCTATGGTCTGTTGGAGAACGAAATCGTTCCTTTATATTATAATAGGAATAAGAAGGGCTTTAGCGAAGGATGGATCAAGGTCATCAAGAACAGTATCGCCACAATCGCTCCTCATTACACTATGAAGCGTCAGTTAGACGATTATTATAGCAAATTCTACAACAAGGAGGCTGCTCGTTTCAAGAAGCTCGCTGAAAACAACAACCAATTGGCCAAGGATATCGCTCACTGGAAAGAGACCGTTGCCGAACGTTGGGATAATATCCATGTTGTAAGTAAAGACGCAGGTATATTTGACACAGGTGTAGAAACCGGTAAGCAATACAAAATTAAATACGTCATCGATGAGCAGGGGCTCAATGATGCAGTAGGATTGGAGCTTGTTGTTCTCAAGCCAGGAACTGAACCAACCGAATTACAGGTTCATGGTGTTTACGAATTCAAGCAAACAGGACGTCAAGACAACAACTATACGTTTGAGCTTGAAGTTGAACCTGACATGGCAGGAACCTTCCGCACTAGCGTAAGAATGTTCCCGAAGTTTGCCGAAATGCCTCATCGTCAGGACTTCTGCTACGTGAAATGGATTGACTAAACCTCTAATATTATATTGTATGAGAAAATTCATCCTGGCAGTGATAGCCGTTCTCGGCCTCAGTCTAAACTCATGCTCTAAGAATGTTAATGTAACAACTGTAAACGCACAAGAGTTTAATAAGGCGATCACCGCTGACTCTGTGCAACTAGTGGACGTACGTACAGCTGAGGAATACCATGCCGGCCGCATCGCCTATGCTAAGAACAATGATGTAACGATGACTGGATTCAAGCAGCGTGCTATCGATAGCCTTGACAAGACTAAACCAGTTTATGTCTATTGCCATAGTGGCAGGCGATCGCTTTCAGCAGCTGGAATACTATCAGATGCAGGCTTTAAAGTGGTAAATCTTCATGGTGGGTATAATGAATGGAGATTTGCCAACTTGCCAACCAACGTGCCTAGATAAGTCATTTAGATTATAGACCAAATTAATTGACGCGGTTTCGAGCACTCGAAACCGCGTTAATTTTTGTAAAATAATCCACGGCCATTCTGTATTGTCAGTGTTTTCAACTACCTTTGCAATCACTTTTAAAAATCATGGGGGTGGTTACCAGAGTGGCCAAATGGGGCAGACTGTAAATCTGCTGGCTCTTGCCTACGGTGGTTCGAATCCATCACCACCCACAATAACTTTTCAAGCAGGGTTGAGTTAATTACTCAACCCTGCTTTGTTTATATGTAAATCCTTGTTTATCAAAGCAAGACACTTTACTTTACAATGCCCCCTCACTATCTCCCCTATCACTTCATCAAATATCAGCCCTACTCGACATCCAAATCGTCGTGCATTTGACGCAAAAAGAATTAAAAAAGACGGTGAAAAATTTGGAAGATAAGAAAAATGTCGTACCTTTGCAACCGCATTTAGCGAAATGCTCTAAATAAATTTATGCGGCAATAGCTCAGTTGGTAGAGCACGACCTTGCCAAGGTCGGGGTCGCGAGTTCGAGTCTCGTTTGCCGCTCCATATTTGAATAAACCAAGAAGAGTCGGGAACTCTTCAATGCCCAGGTGGCGGAATTGGTAGACGCGCACGTTTCAGGTGCGTGTGTTTCACGACGTGCAGGTTCGAGTCCTGTTCTGGGCACATTTATTCATATTGATTACATGCTGGAGAGGTGGCGGAATTGGTAGACGCGCTACTTTGAGGGGGTAGTGACGATTATGTCGTGGGAGTTCGAGTCTCCTCCTCTTCACTTGTATTGTTTATTTTTTTTATGCGGCAATAGCTCAGTTGGTAGAGCACGACCTTGCCAAGGTCGGGGTCGCGAGTTCGAGTCTCGTTTGCCGCTCTTTTCTCTGAGAAACATATCCACTAAATGAACTTATACTTAAGATATTTCGACAACGAGACTCTTGTCTCCAATGCCGACGAGGCAATAGACTTTCTACGCTCTATACAGGACATCAGTGTAACCCCAGATCTTGAAGCTGACGTTCGCGAATACGCTGCAAGTGATGTCTATTTCCCCAAACGATACAAGGTTCGTGCTCACGTATATTTCATCGTCATCAAAACGGTGGCTGCCACTATGCTCGATTTCAAGCAGAAAAAGGGATTGCGTAATGGCCCAGCTAACGTCGTGCCTGAGCGTCGCGTGACCACAGACAATCTGATGATGCATCTCACGGCTCTTCGTGAGGGATGGTACGAAGGTGAATTGAACTTCAAACGCGTGGTGATGATCCCATCAACAGGCAAGCATGAGTATCGTGACACAAGGTTTGTCGCCCGTTGCAAGGCTACTTCCGGAGAGGATTGCTACAATCGTATCGTTGACCACTTACGCTCTCAAGTAGACACTAGGAGCCAGTTCCCATCAGCCAAGGGAAAGAATTTCCGCTTCAAGTACTTGGGAATGTGGAAATAAGAAAGTCTTTTTAGAAATAAACAAATAGAGCAACAAGGTCGCATGATGAATTGGATGATGCTTTGAATCCAATGAAGATGATAACCAATTGACTTTAAACCATACTAATTCATGATGCATTATAGAACACGCATCATGAATTATGCTTTAAAAAAGATAGAAAATGAATAAGGTAATGCTTATAGGTAACGTTGGAAAGGATCCAGATGTGCACTATTATGATGCCGATCAAGCGGTGGCTAAGATTTCCCTTGCCACATCCGAGAAAGGTTATCAGCTGAAGAATGGCACCAAAGTTCCTGACCACACCGACTGGCACAATCTTGTTTTTTATAGGCAGTTGGCCAAAATCGTGGAGCAATATGTCCACAAAGGGGATAAACTCTATATAGAGGGCAGGCTGCGTTACAACACTTACGACGACCAACAAGGACGTCGACACAATATCACTGAGATTCTTGTGGACAACATGGAGATGCTTACCCCTCGGCAGAAAGCTACTTCATCTCAAACTTCCACAACAGAAGACAATGCCGATAACGACAGTTATTCAGACACAAGACCCCAGGAAGACAGACTCCCTTTCTAATTTAAGCAGATTTGGATATATCAGGTATACAACAGGCAGGAGATTTGGTGGTTTTCCATCCGATGACCACTGGTGTTGTCATAGCAGCTTTGTTGGCTGCTTTTCTTCTTTCATTATCTGCTTTCGCCAGCGGCTCCGAGATTGCCTTTTTTAGCCTTTCACCCCAAGATATCGACAACCTCGACCCGGAGAAGAACGAAAGGGATGCAGCCATTCAACAACTTCGTAATGATTCCGAACGAACATTGGCTACGATTTTGATTACCAACAATTTCGTGAATGTTACGATCATCATGCTCTGCAACTATGTGTTTGGCGAGCTTATCGAGTTTCAAGCACAATGGTTAGAGTTCCTCTGCATTACCGTATTACTTACTTTCCTCCTCCTGCTCTTTGGCGAAATCATACCAAAGATATTCGGTCGGCAGAGCCCTTTGCACTTTTGCCGTAGAGTAGTGGGCGGACTACAATTTTTCCGTAAGCTATTCTGGCCCATTGAGAACATACTTCTAAAGAGTAGTATCATAGCCGAAAAGGCCGTGCCAAGAGAGAAACGACAACTCAGCGTGGGCGACTTGGAGCAGGCTTTGGACCTTACTGACAAGGAGGAAATCAAGGAAGAGCAGAACATGCTACGCGGAATCATCCGCTTTGGAGACGAGACCGCGAAGGAAATCATGACCAGCAGACAGGACATTGTGGATATCGACATCCATAGTTCCTTCCAAGACGTAATCGACTGTATCGTAGAAAACAACTATAGTCGCATTCCTGTCTATCAAGATAACGGTGACAACATACGCGGCGTTTTGTATATCAAGGACTTACTCCCGCATATATCCAAACCTGCAGAATTCCGCTGGCAGAGTCTCATGAGGCCCCCTTACTTCGTTCCCGAGACCAAGAAGATTGACGATTTGCTACACGAATTCCAGGACAACAAGGTTCACATTGCTATCGTTGTCGACGAATTCGGTGGCACGAGCGGTCTGGTCACGATGGAAGACATATTAGAAGAGATCGTCGGGGAAATCAATGACGAGTACGATGAGGATGTACAAATCTATTCGAAGCTCAATTACAACACCTTTATCTTCGAGGGAAAGACGCTGTTGAGCGACTTCTGCAAGATACTACATGTTGACCTCCACGAATTTGATGATATCGAAGGGGATGCCGATACCTTAGCCGGACTTTTATTAGAAATAAAGGGAGACTTCCTCAGTATCCACGAAAGGATAGAGTTTAAAAACTATCGTTTCGAGGTAATGGAACTTGATGAACGACGCATTAGCCGTGTCAAGGTAACGCTCATACAGAACGAAAACGATGCCTTTAACAAGGGATGAAATCATAAAACCAAACGTAAGGCTTTACATTTGGCAAATGACAGAAAAAATAGAGGATCTATTTGTGCCTCCATTTATTGACTTATCGCATTTTCATTCTGAACATCGGCAGAGGGAAGTGCTCACCACCTACAACCTGTTATACGACATCACCGGTAGAAATGACCTTCGAATAGAACACGATATGGATGGAAAGCCGGTGGTCGCAGGTTGGAACATTAGCATCAGCCATACCAAGGGATGGCTCGCCGTCATCCTTTCTCCAGACCATCAAGTGGCGATCGATATCGAATATCTATCTGATCGCGTCAAGAAAGTGGCCAAAAGATTTATCCGCCCTGATGAAAATGGCGACGGATTGACTAGGCAATTGATCCACTGGTGCGCCAAAGAAACTATCTACAAATTGTTTGGCCCCGAAAAGCTACAATATCTCGAGATGCGTCTTAAACCCTTTGCCCTATCGACTCTGGGCAATGTTGAGGTCGAAAATCTCAAACTGCCCAAGTCGGCATGGGTTAATTACGAGGTCAACGACGACTTCGTGTTGACTTACTCTGTTTTGGAGTAGCCGCCTTTCCACCCGAAAGCTTCTTCACCATAACTGGATTTTCCAGACGGTTCTTCCATTCTTTCATATATCCCTCCCATTCCTTGGCGGAGTGATAACCAAAATTCTCGTTATCACTAGTATAAGCCAAGCTATAGTGAATATATTTCCCGATGGGCTTCACCACCATGCCATAGTTCTCCTTTGTGGCAGGTAATACGTGTTCCAAGTATTTAGCTGGGACATAGACGCCCATTCCTACGGTTTCAAGTTTCCAGTTAGCCGTGTCGGCAGCTGGCCAGTCCGTTCCCCAACAGCCCCTCAGGCCCTTGCCATCATTAATCTCAGAAGAATTCTTCACATTAACAACGCCCGTGGAAAAACGCTCGTTGGAAATATCGCGATTAAACCTCACGTCCACATCCATGTCACGATGACCAGTATAGAGCGTGTATCTGATTGTCATATTCACAGGTTCTGTGCCGGCCTTAATGACCCAACCAGCATCCTCCACTTCTACGATTGTACGCACTGGACCTTGTGTCACGATGCGTTGTGTACGATGCTGCACATCGTCAAGCATTGTAGGCTCTACCCCATTCCATCCTCTCAAAGCACCAAGTCCAAATGAGTTACCTACCAACAGGATATCATCGCCATAGCCTTGGGCCTTCTGTTCCTTCGATGTATAGAATTGCGTCTCACGTAGTTCCAATCCCTTGTGGAATTTCCCATAGAGATCAATGGTCTGGCGCTTGTCCATATAGATACGCATCGCAATCATTTCATTCTCAAAAGCAACGCCATGATGGTGTAATACATTGTAGGGATTGGTCGTTTGCTTATCTATAGAAATAGCTGAAAGGTATATATCGTGCTTGTTCTTCTTATCCACATTCTGGTTGCGCAATACGATCTCAGCATAGGTCTGAGCCTTATACTCAGATGGTGTTGCAGTCTTCATCAGCTTGACATTGGCCACACGTTGCTGTCCTGGTTTCATGTCAGCCACAAAGCTCAGTTCATCCAACTGGCCATCATTGTCCAGGTCATCCAACTGGCAAGGCGTCTCCCGCCCATCAACTGTAACAAGAGCTGAACGCACTGTACCATATGGAGCTAGGTCAACAACCACTGGGGCGGCCTCATAAGATACCGGACAACTAAGACTAAGTCGCAATTCAGTCTGCGCAGATGCTACATGACCCATCAAACAGGCCAAGAAAAACATGACATATCGATTCATCTTTCAATTCGTTTTTTGATTAGTGAACCAAAATTACTACTTCTTCCATTAATCGATGCAGACAGTTGAATATTATTTTTATGCCTTTAAAGAAAATAAAACTTTTTTTGGAAATTATTATTATTTTTAGCATTTTATTTGGTCTGAATAGTATTTTTTTGTATTTTTGCATTGAAATAGGCTCAAAATATTGGTAAACAGGATATATTATACACTCATAATCATTATGCTTTTGTGTGTGGGGTGTGAGTTCAAACTCAAACCCAACGAGGAAGCTGACGATGCCAGCCATATCAAAGTTGAACGATATGACCGGCTTCAGAGTCGCTACCTCACAACAGGAGACTTCTCCGCACTGCAAGAGATGAATACCGAATATCCTATTGAGACCCGTACCTTAGTCGAAAAAATGCTTCAGATTGGTGAGGTAAGCGATCACAACATCAATGAGTCTTTTCTCAGATTCTATCAGGATTCCACACTCCAAACGCTCATCAGCGACGCCCAACTGGAATATGCCAGCATGGACGACATCAACAAGCAGTTTGACCAGGCGTTCATAAAGCTGAAAAAATGGCTGCCCGACATGCCTATCCCAAGGATTTACGCACAAATCGGTGCCTTGGACCAGAGTATAGTTGTTGGCGACAAGATGATCGGTATCTCCCTCGACAAATATATGGGTAGCAAATACCCGCTTTACAAGCGATACAACTATAGTGCCGAGCAACTTCGTACTATGGGGCGCAATTACATTGTTCCCGATTGCATTAGTTTCTATCTCCTTAGCCTTTATCCAATGGACAACTACGATTCGCGAACCCAACTGGAGAAAGACTTGCATATGGGCAAAGTGATGTGGGTAACGAATAAAGCCATAGGCACTGATATGTTCAATGCTGATTTTGTGAACATCATCAACCGATTCATGTCTCAACACAAGAACGTTACCATCTCTCAGCTCCTAGAAAGCGACGATTATAGTGAGATGGATTAGTCACTTTTCTACCCCATCTCAGATTTTTTCCACGCCATTTTCTAACCCATTTCTTCCATTACTTTGTCATCAACCGAAAAGTTGAGCGATAGATTTGTTCTTCGTTCTCTGTCTTCTTGATTATTACCTGATTGTTGTTTACCTCCAAGTAGGCTGAAAAACTTATGGTGTGATAAGACGTTCACATGTTGACGGCAATCCTTTTCTGTCAAGATCAAAATGCACTCAAAATCCAATAGAAATGGAAGCCCTTTCCGATTGATGCCGAATGGCTGCGCGATTGGGCATTAATGGCGGTGCGATTGGGCCGTAAACGCAACGCGATTACTATCCAATCGCACTGCCATTAGATATTAATCGCAGCGTCATTAGTATCCTTTCGCAAAAGATTAGAAAACAAAGGGAAAAAAGAAAGCCGTTCCAATCATTCTCTTGATGATTGAAACGGCATTTATTGTATTTAATTCTCTATTCTTAAGGCGCCTTTGGGGACTTGGATGTCCTATGATTTGGCAACCTTAGTCAATAGATACCGAAGTTCTTTGTATGTTTCTCTTTTGCCGAAGAAAATTCGAATTTGAGTCCAAATGAAGACACGGCAAACAGAGAGAAACTCAAGAATTAGTCCTGACCCACTTTAATAGCCTTGTAGTCGGTCTTACCTGAAGGCCAAACACCAGTGATGAAGAGCACTGGATTCTTGCTCATGGAAGCCTCTTTGACTACATTCTGAAGGTCTTCAATGGTGCGCATAGGCTGGTCGTTGGCATTGAGGATGATGTATCCGTCGTTGATACCACCGTCTTTGAATGCGCCGTCCTTCACGTCTTGTACTTGGAGACCATAGCTAATACCGAGTTGAGTCTTCAGCTTGTCGCTTACTGGAGCAACGTTAGCTCCGAGAACATCAAGTCCAGCCTTCTTCACAACCTTGGTATTGCCTTGGTTGTTCTTCATGGTAACGGTCTTACTCATTGTCTTCTTGTTGCGCATCCATGTAATAGTAGCTTTGTCACCAGGACGCTTGCTGTTGATAATCTCCTGAAGCTCGGCCATCTTGGTCACATCCTTGCCATCGATGCCTGTGATGACGTCACCTGTCTTCAATCCGGCATCAGCACCTGCACTGTTGTCTTCCACTTCTGCTACGTAAACACCGGCATTAGTTCCGAGATCCGGGGCTTCCTTGCCATCAACCTTTTGTGAGTCAAGATATTTAAGAACGTCCTGTCCCTTAATGCCTAAGTATGCACGCTGAACAGTACCATACTCCTTGAGGTCAGCCACAACCTTGTTCATAATGGAAGTCGGGATGGCAAATCCATAACCTGAATAAGAGCCTGTCTCAGAGAATAACATGGCATTAATACCAATCAATTCACCCTTAGTGTTTACCAAGGCACCGCCAGAGTTGCCCTTGTTGATGGCAGCATCTGTCTGGATAAAGCTCTCAACGCCATTCTGTCCCAATGTACGAGCCTTAGCACTCACGATACCTGCTGTAACCGTATTGTTGAAACCAAAGGGGTTGCCCACTGCGATAACCCACTCGCCTACCTTAATCTTGTCGGAGTCGCCAATAGGAAGGGTTGGCAGATTCTTGCCATCGATCTTGATAAGGGCTAGGTCTGTAGTTGGGTCGGTACCAATGATGCGCGCGTTAAACTCACGGTTATCCTCAAGAGTGACCGTCAATTCGTCAGCCCCATCCACCACGTGATTGTTTGTCACGATATAGCCATCAGAGCTAATGATAACACCAGAGCCCGTTGCCTCCATCTTTGGAGTGCGCACCTGACGCTTTTGCGTGCCTCCGTTTCCGCCTGGATTACCAAAGAATCCAAATGGATCGCCGAAGAAATCATCGAACGGATTAGACTGTACATCTACTGTTTTGGTCGTCGAATTCTTCACATATTTAATGTGAACAACAGCAGGCAAAGCCTTATCTGAGGCGTAAGTCAGGTCGACAGGTTGTCCCAGCTGCGTTGTTTCGTTGGTGGTTGCATAAACCTTGGCCAAAGCACCAGCAGAAAAAGCCAGTGCAACAACACAAGCTCCTGCGACCAAATAATTAGAAATTTTTTTCATATTAATATTCGTATTTTATTGTTTAGTTGTTCCGTTGATAATTAGATATCCGCTTAAACAAATTTTAGCATTCTATTGTTGACAGCATCCTGTCACCCGATGTCCTTGCAAATATAGTCGCATAAACTTTGAATGTGTCAGATTGTCTTATCTTTTTATTCGATTTTAACAATTTGATTTTAACACTTAACGACTATTAAGTCATTACATGTCAGTTTTTACTTTCTTTTAAAATCTCACAAAAACTTAATCCATAGTAGGCATAATCCAAATATAATTCTTATTTTTGCAATCAGCAAGTCAGTGCCCCGGCTCTATCGCTGGCATCCATTGGGATGCGAGAGGAAAGTCCGGGCAGCGCAGGGCGCTCCACTTCTGAAAATGGAAGCTATTGGTGACAGTAGGTAAAGGCAGAAGAGAATGACCGCCGTCCCTTGTGGGCGGTAAGGGTGAGAAGGTGGTGTAAGAGACCACCGGCAGTCGGGTGATCGACTGGCCGTGCCGTCTGGAGGCTGCAAGTTCATGTAAACCATCGTCAATCAGGGCTGCCCGCCCAATGGCTTCGGTCAACGATGGAGGGTAGAACGCTGGATCTGCGGGGTGACTCGTAGGGTAGATAAATGACAGAGCATCTCCTTTTCTGGAGGTTACAGAACCCGGCTTATCAGGGCACTGATTTGCCTTTTTGTCTTCATTGGATTCAAATCTAAGTTTAGATAGATATTATTCTAGATGAAAGAATTACAGCCAAATATCGCCACAGATTTTGAGCACCGTGTGAATCGGACCATCGAGTTGCATCAGAACGACCGTGGATTTCCGAACATGGAAGCCTATCACTTGACTCGGGAAGAACTTGACAGCTATCTGTTCGACTATCAAGCTGCACTTGACAGCGAAGGAACGGCTAAACAACAGCAAACTATTTATAGCATCATCGCACTGATTCCCATCCTTGTGCTCAGTGCCTTTCCCTTGAGTTCATTGCCTTGGGAAAGTGATTCCATATCAGTTGTCGTTGGCATAGCCATAGGCGGCGGAATAGCATTATCCATCAAAGGCATACGGACGTTGATAACACGATCACGGCTCAAGACCATACGAGAGGCTTATCCCGACATCGCTGAATACATTAAGGCAGTGCTTTCCTTTGAAGAATAAGAGGGGTCCAACTTCTCATTCCTCTCGGATGATGGCCATCATCATAAGAAGGCGAGCTAATACCTCTACGAAATAAACTCATAATCATAGGTAAAATGAATAAGATAGACCTTCCTGATTTCATGAAGTACAAAGACAGATTCTCACAAAGCGGATTTGTCGAGACAATCTCGCGCGTGGCCAAGCGTGCCGGCGCAAAGTTTGTCTATGCTGCGCTCGTCCTTTTTTACACCTTGCAAAGTGACAAAGTGTCAATTAAAGACAAAGCCATCATCATTGGAGCATTGGGGTATCTCATCACTCCCCTTGACGTCCTACCCGATGCTATACCAATAGCGGGTCTTAGCGATGACCTTGCCGTACTCATCTATGTGCTGCATAAGGTTTGCGGCGACGTTTCCGAGGAAGTGAAGCAGAAGGCTCACGATAAGCTGAGCAGGTGGTTCGATGAGGATGAACTACAAGAGGCGGACAATTTATTCGACGGAAGCCAGGAAGATTAAGAGCTATGTGATATGCCTTCCAATGGTCAAAGCCAAGCTTAACTAAATTATTCAGTTATCCTGAAAAAGAAAAAAGAGACGCTGCAATCAATATGATTGCAGCGTCTCTTTATGTTATATCTTAGGCCGAGGGCTTGGGATTATCTCACCCCGCGCCCGTGACAATTCTTAAATTTCTTGCCGCTTCCACATGGACATGGGTCATTTGGACGTGGCATCTTCTCATGCACGATGGGCTGACGATGCTGTGGCTCGCGGGTATCCTGCGAAGCAGCAGATTGCTGAGCACTGCGCTGCTCATCGAAGTCATCCTTCTGCTCACGATAGCGTGGAGTATGTTGCTCAGGGGCCTTGGCTTCCTGAACCGGCTGCTGCTGTACCATGGAAACTGGTATCTGACCGCGCATCAAGAAGCTGGTGATACGATTGTTCATGTCGTCAATCATCGTATCCCAAAGTTTCGCACTCTCCAACTTATAGATGAGGAGCGGATCCTTCTGCTCGTAAGAGGCATTCTGCACACTGTGGCGCAACTCGTCGAGCTGGCGGAGATTCTCCTTCCAATCATCGTCGATAATAGAGAGCAAGACGAACTTCTCAAACTCCTTCACCACGTTCTTGCACTCTGTCTCGTATGCCTCCTTGAGGTTGGCACGTAGCTGAACCACGCGACGACCATCGGTGATAGGCACCAGGATAAACTGATATTGTTGTCCTTGAGTCTCGTAAACCTGCTTGATTACAGGGTAGGCATCGCTCTGGATACGCTCTGTCTTACGCTTGAAAGTAGCCATGGCACTCTGGAAGGCGCGCTCCTCGAGTTCCTGCTTATTACCATTCTCATACTCATCCTGATCAAAGGGAACCTCCATGGAGAGTATTTCGAAGAAAGATTCCTTCACGTCCTGGTAGTCGTTGCCCTCGACGATCTTAACCACACGATCCCAGATCACGTTGGAAATGTCCATGCCGATACGCTCGCCCATGAGTGCGTGACGACGCTTCTCATAGATTACGGTACGCTGCTTGTTCATCACGTCATCGTATTCGAGAAGGTGCTTACGGATACCAAAGTTATTCTCCTCAACCTTCTTCTGTGCGCGCTCGATACTCTTCGAAATCATCGAACTCTCGATACGCTCGCCATCTTCAAAGCCGAGGCGGTCCATGACCTTAGCGATACGCTCGCTACCGAACTTACGCATCAAGTCATCTTCCAACGAAACATAGAATACAGAAGAACCTGGGTCACCTTGACGACCGGCACGACCACGCAACTGGCGGTCAACGCGACGGCTCTCGTGGCGGGTTGTGCCAATGATAGCGAGACCGCCTGCAGCCTTAACCTCGGGCGAAAGCTTAATATCGGTACCACGTCCGGCCATGTTGGTGGCAATAGTCACAGCTCCAAGGCCATCGATTGAACGACCTGCCTCAGCAACGATCTGTGCCTCCTTCTGATGCAGTTTTGCATTCAACACCTGGTGTGGTGTCTTGCGCATGGTGAGCATCTTGGAGAGAAGCTCAGATATTTCGACCGAAGTGGTACCTACAAGGCACGGACGACCAGCATTGCGCATGGCCTCGATCTCCTCGATGACGGCTTTGTACTTCTCGCGATTGGTCTTATATACGCGGTCCTCCATATCGTCACGGGTGACTGCTTTGTTAGTTGGAATCTCAACCACATCAAGTTTATAGATATCCCAGAACTCACCAGCCTCAGTGCTTGCAGTACCGGTCATACCAGCCAACTTGTGGTACATACGGAAATAGTTCTGCAGTGTGATGGTGGCAAAGGTCTGCGTAGCAGCCTCGACCTTCACATGCTCCTTGGCTTCAATGGCCTGATGCAGACCGTCACTCCAACGGCGTCCTTCCATGATACGGCCGGTTTGCTCGTCTACAATCTTCACCTCTCCATCCATGACGACATACTCATCGTCCTTGTTGAACATAGTGTAGGCTTTAAGCAATTGCTGCAATGTATGTACACGGTCACTCTGTACGGCATACTTATTGAGCATATCGTCTTTTGTATCTAGACGTTCTTGGTCGCTGAGTGATGTTTCATTCTCCAATGCAGAGAGCTGTGAGGCAATGTCAGGGAGTACAAAAAGGTCCTTGTCCTTCACTTGTCTAGACAACCATTCAGTGCCCTTGTCGGTCAAATCAGCGCTGTTGAGCTTCTCGTCAACAACGAAGTAGAGAGGTTCTACAGCCTTAGGCATCAAACGGTTGTTGTTCTCCATATAGATGGTCTCGGTTTTCTGCATACCCGACTTGATACCATCCTCGGAAAGATACTTGATCAAGGCCTTGTTCTTAGGCAACGCCTTGAACGAGCGATAGAGACTGAGGAAACCGTCATCAAGTAAGTTCTGGTCATTCTTCTCACGACCGTCGTTGATCTTTTGACGTGCATCGGCCAACAACTCTGTGGCTTGCTTACGCTGCACTTCATAGAGACGCTCTACTAATGGTTGGAATTCCTCATACATTTGGTCGTCACCTTTTGGGATAGGACCAGAGATGATAAGTGGCGTACGAGCATCATCGATAAGCACAGAGTCGACCTCATCGACGATGGCATAGTTATGGCGACGCTGTACGAGGTCATCTGGAGCCAGAGCCATGTTATCACGGAGGTAGTCGAAGCCGAACTCGTTGTTGGTACCAAAAGTAATATCGGCCTGATAAGCCTTGCGGCGAGCCTCAGAGTTAGGCTGGTGCTTGTCGATACAATCAACTGAAAGACCATGGAACTCATAGATAGGTCCCATCCACTCGGAGTCACGCTTGGCCAAGTAGTCGTTGACGGTCACCATGTGAACACCATTGCCTGTGAGGGCATTGAGGAACACTGGGAAGGTTGCCACAAGTGTCTTACCCTCACCAGTAGCCATCTCGGCAATTTTGCCTTGGTGCAAAGTGATACCACCGAAGATCTGAACATCGTAATGAACCATGTCCCATTTGATCTTGTTACCACCTGCGGTCCACTCGTTATGGTAA
>Ga0172377_10002554_pt1 | contig 18599 bp, 17 predicted proteins | sample Pumphouse3metaG_FD_119749 | JGI IMG/M metagenome (GOLD analysis project Ga0172377, IMG submission 119749) | Leachate microbial communities from a municipal landfill in Southern Ontario, Canada - Pumphouse #3 metaG | ecosystem: Engineered > Solid waste > Landfill > Unclassified | place: Canada...
ATTGTATTGTGTATGGAACGGTAAATTCTGACTTTTAATCAGAGGGTCGGGGGTTCGAACCCCCCGCGGGTCACCACACAGCAAACCCCGACAGCATAAGGCTTTCGGGGTTTTTTGTTGTTATAAAATAAGGCGCATATCTTGTACTAGAGTTGCCAAAAAGTTGCCAAAAAGTTGCCAAATATTTTTAAAGGGTAATATGGTGACTTTCAAATAGTGGCAACGATTGGCAACTATTAGTCCCCAAATACATTTATGTAACAAAATCGTTCAGAATTATGAACGTTTTATGATATAGCTCTTGTTCGCATTAGGGTGCTATAAGTTAAGAAAATAAAATAAAATGTGCAAACTTTTCCCGTTTAATGCTATATTAATATAAGCTGTTAAGCAATCGCAAAAGAATAAGGCAATCAAAACCATTCCGATTTCAATTGCCTTATGGTATTCGAATTTAGCAGTTCTGGATCTATGCCTTATGATATGGGCCTTTTGACATCATGAATAGTAGGTACTACGTTTTCATTCAGATTAAAATTTACCGATATGGCAGAAAGCCAATGGACAACTATCTGCCGATTCTCCCCTTTAGGCCCCTTAAAGAATGTATGCCAATGAGCTTTTCTGATATGTGGGGGCATTTTTCTGTCGGAATTTACCTGCTCTGCGTTGTTTTCATATTTAGATCTTTCAACATACCTGTTATATGCTTCTCCAATACGATAACCAACGTTATTTATTTCAGGAGACTGATTTGATATGTATACCGGTTTACCCTGAGCTTTCTTTACTGTTGCTTGTCTTGGCTGAGAATCTATGTTATCTGCCGTTAAATACATAGCAAAATTAGCAAATACAGGTAGTAGACTGGGGTCGTATTTTACATTTTCGTCCTGCGCTGGATTAGCATTTCTGGAAAGCTCAGCGAACCAATCTGTTTTCTTATCCTCTTCTACCTGATTATAAAATCCCTTTAAAGCGTTATCATATTTCATATTGAACCAATATGGCGAATGCCATGAACCGTCACTAGACAGAACAGTAAAACGCATTTCATCAGTTTCAAACGATCTATCCACATATGCAAAGAATCCGAAAATATCAAGCTCAGGTATTGGGAACACAATAAATGGGCAAGGTACAGGAAGCCTGTAAAATCTATCAACAGGGATGTCAGAAAGATTTACATTGGTTGAAAGTTCACTTGATAGATATTTATCAAAATCAAACACCTTTAAAGATCTGTTCCACAACCACAAGGCAGACAGAGCGTGAGCATCTTGCGCACCTTTATTGTTGCTTAGGGCATTTATAACATTGACGGTAATTGTTATTGGCATACTGTCTGGCCCTGCTTTTAGCTCTTGTCGCATGCTATCAATTACTGTTTTGTTATTTTTGTTGTTAATGAATTCCCATGGTTGACAGTATAACGACTCAACCCTTTTAGCAAACATATTTAACACGGTTACTATTTGTTTTTTGTTCATGGTTTACCTCTTAGTTCGACAATGAAAAATATAAATGCGTTCGGTTATATATTACACAAACTTTTCTTAAATCACATTCATCGCCTTAACTGTGACAAAAAAACAGGTGTATTAAGTCGGCAAATCCGCTACCAACACACCTGTTCAAGTGTTAATCGAGTTATTGATTTTGTTTAGGCTTGATTTTGCCATGTATTTAAAGATTGAGACAGGTCGCTAAGTGATTGAGAAACAGGCTCAATTGTTTCATTATCTAGGGTAATGTAGTATTTTGATGTTGTTTTGAATGATGAGTGGCCCATAATATGCTTTAAGACGGATGGCTGGATATAGACGGATGCAATAGTGCCAAATGTATGACGAAAATCGTATGGAGACGCTTGGATATTTCTTTTGCGACATAACTTGGCTAATGCCAGCCTATAAACGTTCAATGACGGCATCATGGTTGTAGGGGACGCAAAAAGCCAAGGTGAGTTTTGAGGGGCAATATCAAGTTGACGATTCAGCCAATAGCTAATTTCTTCTGTTTTCTTTATGCTCCGCTGACTGCTTTGGTTTTTTAATGGCCCAACGCCGTCTCGCTCAGTGGCGGCAATTCTAACTTTAATAAAGTCTCCGACAATATTATTTTTACTTAGAGCGACTAGTTCAGATGGACGCATGCCAGTCAGTAATAATAAATGAAAAAACGATTCGTATTTTGTGTTTTTAAAATCATTAAAAATAACAGAAAGAACCTCCTTTGATAACACTCGTTTCCGAGGCTGTATCGCTCCATTTTTCTCCATGTGCCTTATACGTGTCTTACTGTAAATTGCGATACCATAAGCAGGGTTATTGTATTCTGTGTCAAGCTCACTGTTTGACCATGTTATTGGTCTTGATATTGTGCTTACAATTTTCCTCACAGTAGACATGGGCGTTTTGTTATCTATAGCTTTATTAACAATACTATAGATATCAGACTTCTTTATTGCGGCTACTTCAATTACAGCTATCTTATACTTTAGATACTTATTATAGATAAACTCGCAAGCAGACAAATCTCCTTTACTACAATACTTTTTTATATAATTATTAATCCATAAAGAGTATAACTCCGCATAGGTCTGGCCAGATGATTGAATGCTTTCATGGGCTATTTCCATCTCTTCGCACCTTAATGCAAATTCACTTTTAGACTCATTAACCCTTGATTTTAATCTAACTCTCTTACCGTTTTTGTTTGTAGTGGAATACCAATAGAATCCGTTTTTGTCCCTTTTGGATATTTTTACAGTGGGCATATATAACTCACCCCTTTCTTATAACGCTTATTTTGTGTATTCATTGTATGTCATGTGTAGCCTTTTGTAAACCTTTTTTTAAAGTCTTGATCTAATATTATCATCATTGCCATTCCTATTTTAAAACTTCATGGTATAATATGTTTATCATATTTTATAAGAGGCATTAATATGAGTATGGTTGATGATTTTGTGTTGTGTTTTCACTCCGTAGTTGGAAGAGCTACAAGAACATGCTCTGAATACAAAAAGGAAATATTGTTTTTTGCTAATTGGCTTTCATCTAGCGCAGATCTAACGGCTGATGAAACATTATATCTGGCCACAAAACATGACGTTCAAGAATACATTGCCGATTGCACAAACGCAAACAATTCTGAGTCAACCAGAGCTAGAAAGATATCTTGTTTAAGAACATTTTACGGATATCTTTGTTCTGAAGGAATAATTGAGCATAATCCATTAGAGGGAATGCCGAGGCCACATGTACATAGAAAATTGCCTGTATATTTAGCGCTAGAAGATGCTAAAAAGTTAATTAATACATCACGATCTGAAAAGGATGTGTTCTATCGCAGACGAAATAGTTTCATTGTTATTCTATTTCTAAATTCTGGCATTCGATTATCTGAAATGGCAGGAATATGCATGTCAGATATCTATGATGACAGCATACTAATTAGAGGAAAAGGATCTAAAGAGCGTTATGTATTTCTAAACAAGTCTACAAGGGATTCATTGCAGCTATGGCTAGGCATACGAGGGGCTGCCCCAGGGCACTTGCTGGTGTCTAAATCTCATACGGATATGGCGGCACCGTCCATATATGCCATTGTCAAACGAGAATTAAAAGAGGCTGGTCTTGATGCTGAAAGACTGTCTCCTCACAAACTCAGACACACATGCGCAACACTCATGTACCGCTACGGGAATGTTGATATCAGACTGTTGCAGTCCGTTCTTGGGCACAGTAGCATTGCAACAACTGAGATATACACACATGTTGTAGATAGCCAAATCATTGAAGCCATGAATCAAAACCCACTTGCTAATTATTAATACAAAAAAGAGGCATCAACTAAATTGACGCCTCTTATTTTTTTAGATTTCTCTTATTGCTGACGCTATTGCCAAAGCTAATCGGTCAACAGTTGGTTTTGGTTTGTCTAAGTTAATTCCCAGCAGCTCTTCGCAGATTTCATCTGGACTCATGTCAAGCTGTTGCGATATTTGATAAATAACCTCGCCGGGCATTCTCTCTCCTTTTGTTATCCATCTGCTAAAAGATGCTTTGCTATATCCGGTCAGTTTGCAAAGATGCGCTCTGGTTATCTTTCTTTTAGCCATCCTGATAAGCAGGTTCGTGTAATCCATATCGGTCAGTCCTTTTTTCGTATAATGATGTGTTGCAAAGCTGTAGCCTTGCAATCAATAACCCTTTGATTGGTACTCCCAGCCCATTTAATAGCGTTACCTAAATTACATTGTCTTTCAAAAATAAACTGGCCGTCCACAAGATAATCAATTAAACCGAGGATCCCGTGCCTATCTGAATTTGTGCCGGTTTGATCTGCCAAAAATTGTTGCTGAATCGTATCGTATAAATAGCCTGAATATACCCATATCTTTTTTTGAGGGAATTGAAGTTTAATGCGTTTAATTAAGTGAAGGACAGTAGATACATTTTGTGACGCTAGCGGTTCACCACCTAAGAATGTCACCCTTGTAATATAGGGGCGATCTACTAGTTTAATAAATTGTTCTTCTGTTTTGTCTGTCCATGGTTTTCCTTTATTGAAATCCCATGTTTCTTGATTAAAGCATCCTTTGCAATGGAATGGGCATCCCTGAACAAACAGGGAAACGCCCACCCCCTCACCATTAGATATATCCATGCTGCGCATTAAAGCGTATCGCATTTGGTTCTCCTTAATTGTCCTCTGAATCTACAAAAGGTTTGTCATCAATGTGCAGGACTCGTTCTTTTATTTCTTCTGTCCTGCCTTGGTTCCAAAAATTGGTGCCAATGTAGCCGCAGGTCCTTCTTGCTACATTCATCTTTGATTGGTCTCTGTTCCCACAATTCGGGCATTCCCAAATGAGTTTGCCAGTATCCTTATCTGTTACGATTTTAATTTCCTTATCATATCCGCAAACTTGGCAATAGTCGCTCTTAGAGTTGAGTTCAGCGTACATGATATTGTTATATATAAACTGGACAATCTGGATAATGACCTCAAGATTGTCATTCATGTTGGGAATTTCTACATAGCTAATAGCGCCGCCCGGAGATAACTTTTGGAATTTTGATTCAACGGCCAATTTATCAAAGGCGTTAATTTCTTCAAATACTGGAACATGGTATGAGTTTGTAATATAGTCTCGATCTGTAATCCCCTTTACTACACCAAATCGCTGTTTCAAACACTTGGCAAACTTGTACGTAGTTGATTCAATAGGGCTGCCATATAAACTATAATCAATATGTTCTTCTGCTTTCCACTGGTTGCACTTATCGTTTAGAAATTGCATAACAGATAAACCAAACTTTTCGCCTGTGCTTTGATCTGTAATACTATCACCGGTCATATACTTTACGGCCTCATACAACCCTGCATATCCCAGAGATATTGTAGAATATCCATTGTATAAAAGTTTGTCTATCTTTTCCCCTTTTGCTAATCTGGCAATTGCCCCGTACTGCCATAGAATAGGAGCAACATCCGACCTTGTTCCCTTAAGCCGTTCATGCCTAATTCGCAGCGCTTTGTGACAAAGCTCAGTCCTTATTTCCATCAAATCCCAGAACTTAGATTCATCCCCACCAGAAGATAATGCAACATCAGGCAAATTAATAGTAACAACGCCTTGATTGAACCGTCCATAATATTTTGGTTTATTATTTTCATCTACATAAGGCGTTAAGAATGATCTACACCCCATGCAGGCATAGGCATGTCCCTCTCCATTTTTGTCAATTTTGTATTCAAGCATTTTTTTCTCTGAAATATAATCAGGGACTAATCGCTTTGATGTGCATTCGGCTGCAAGTTTAGTTAAATAGAAATATGGCGTATCCTCATAAACATTATCATTTTCAAGAACGTAAAGCAGTTTAGGAAAAGCCGGAGTCACCCAGACTCCTTGTTCATTTTTAACCCCCTGAATTCTCTGTCTCAAGACCTCTTCGATAATCATGGCAAGATCATCTTTTGTTTGTTTATCTTTTACCTCATTGAGATACATAAATACAGATAAAAATGGTGCCTGCCCGTTTGTGGTCATGAGTGTCACAACCTGATACTGTATCGTTTGAACGCCACGCCTCACTTCATCCTTTAATCTAGAGCGTGTAATATCTCTAACTTTTAGATACCTTGAATCTAATGGCTCATAATGATCAGGATCCACTCCCCATTCATTACACACCTCTTTATAAATTCGTTTTCTGCTTACATCAACAAATGGCGCTAAATGTGACAGTGTAATGCTTTGGCCGCCGTATTGTGAGCTTGCAACTTGAGCAATAATTTGAGTAGCAACATTACAAGCGGTTGAAAAACTATGTGGCTTCTCAATTAAAACGTTACTGATAACCGTTCCGTTCTGTAACATATCTTCTAAGTTAACTAAACAGCAGTTATATAACGCAAGCTGAGCAAAGTAATCAATATCATGGAAGTGGATAATGCCGTCCTTGTGAGCCTGAAGTATATCAGGCGGCAACAAAAAGCGCTTGGATATATCCTCGCTAACAATTCCAGCCATATAGTCACGTTGAGTTGTGACCAATACAGCATCTTTATTAGAATTTTCCGTGTTCCAATAATCATTTGTGCCAGTGAGCATAGTCATAACTTCTTCGTCTGTTGTGTTTTTAGAATTCCTTTGAAATTCTCTAACTTTTCTATACCCTTCATAAGCTTTGGCCGTCAAGGTCTCCCCTGCTTTAATTAACTTATCAAATACAAGCGCCTCAACATCACTAATAGATAAGGTCTGGTAGGCTAATTTAGCTTCTTTCTCAATCTCTTCCGCAATCTCTTTAGCAACATCAGGCTTAACAATCCCTGAACCAAAGGCCATAGATTTATAAATCGCCTTTTCAATTTTGTTTTTGTCAAATGAAACGATTGTGCCATCTCTTTTAATAATATCCATATATATTTATTATTTTCTCCTTAAAGCAAAATGTAATCTACAATATAATTTATTGCTGCATTCATAGTTGGTTCGTGTCTAAAGATTGACTCCCTAATCCATGGATGCAGGCTTTTAAAGTCATTGCCGCCGAAGGCAACAACAAAAATTGTTTTGGGTTGTGTTGAGTTGATTGCATTGATATACCCCAATTCAATGTGGGTGCCAACACTATCATTAATCCCATCAAGATTAAGTAGTACAACGTCACTTGACCGAATCTGTTCAAGTTCCCATCGCATTATTTCAAGTTCTGTATGATGTTCTTTTTTGAAATAACTATAGTATTCAGGTGGGTTAACAAAAAGTGCTCTTCTGAAATCATCATTAGTTGATTTTTCCGCAAGCAACCGCCATTCAAGTTGCTCTTGCTCTGACAGTCCGCTCATTTTACCGGCTGTATAAATCTTATACAAGGTTATTTCTCCATTTCTCTTTTACTATCGGATTGGTACTGATGAATAATGCTAAGCGCAATTGTCATAACCATTTTTGGATTGAGCCTTAAATCGTAGTTTTCAATAATTGCGTCAACCTCATCTGCAATACCGTCAAACTGGCCTATATCTGAAACATTTCTGCGATAAGATTCCTCAATATCATCCCCTCGATCAAGTAAGTTCATAAGCCGTAATCTTCGATTAACCAACAAGTATATTGAAATAGGGGTAATGCCCTTTGCCTTTAGTTGCCTAAGCCCATGTGGTGTTATAACGCAAACGCCATTTTCATTATTTTCACATTCTGATTTTGGCAAACCATAGTTCCATCCGCGATAATTTGAAATTTCGACAAAAAAGTCCTTATTCACAAGAGCCTGAAATGCTGAGTCTGAAACAAAATGGTATTCAATACCATCCGTTTCCCCATCCCTCGGTGGTCTTGTCGTGAATGAAACAATTCGCTTAAGTTTTGGATTGAAATCTAATAGCATTTCCTGAAGAGTTGTTTTCCCTGAGCCACTTTCACCTAGTATTGCAATCATAAATGTCCTTTCTTAACCAATGTATTCGACTTCTGGTTTTGTGTATGATGTAAGCCAATTTTCATATTCGCCCTCTATAGGCACATACTCACCATCTACATATTCTGTTTTTGCTCGAGTAACAACGCATTGTTTTGTCAATTTAATAATGTCACCTGCTTCAAGCCCGTTCTTGTTAAAAACATGCTTTTGTACTTTTACGTTTATTGACGCCCCTGTTTTAAGAGACGTTATTTTTAGTTTGGGAGAATATTTTGTGTTAACATCGGACACAACGAACAGCCCGGCGTACTTTGGATTGGCTATTACTGATTCTCCGATATACTGAAGTTGGTCAGAAACGACTTCATTTAGCGTTTTAGGCTTAACAGTAATCGTTTTGCTTAGTGAGTTGATAAGCAACTCAACGTTAACATTGCTAAATCCCGTCTCTGATTCACTCATAGCATATGGACGCACTACATTTTCAGACAACCCAATCGAAGATATTACGCTCTTGCTTGTCCTTTGTTTTTTGTACAGGACAGCAAAAATATCATACAGTTTGATCATTTTGTTTATTTCCATGTAATTGGAAAAGAACCCGATCTTCATTAGGATGTTTAGTTTTTTTACCTCAGATCCAGGCATTTCGTATAGCTTTACAAACAAATCATACGGGGCAAGGCTTAATAGTTTTTTTCTGCCTAATTTGCATGTTAGGTCATTAATTGACTCTGGAATTCGATCATTCATGCCTTTAATCGATCCCATTGGCTGCAAGATAACATCTTGTTCCTTATCATATAGTGACTGCCCACTGACTTTATCTCCGAGGCGAGGGAATGCAAGCGCTATCTTTTTATCCTTGGCATATGATATTAATTCTGATATTTTGTTTTGAGCGTCCACATCATCACGAAACACATTCAGCGCCACCGTAATAAACATTTGAGGGTAATAATATCTTAGGTATCCGCAATAATATCCTAATATGCTATATGGTATTGCGTGATTTTTAGAAAACAGATATTCAGAAGCGTCCTTAATTACCTGAATGAAATTTACAATTAATTTGGTTGCCTCAGGTTCATCAACATTGTATTGTTCCTTCATGGTTTTAATAAAGCCGCTTTCAATCTTTGGGATAAACTTTTCTGTCCCTATCTTTTTTGAAAACCCTCGTCTTACCACATCAGCCTCGCCCATTGTGTATCCGCAAAACTTGTGTAAAAACTCAATAATCTGCTCTTGATATAGCAAATACCCCATTGTGCTTGATAGCATTTCGTTTAGTGCCGGATGTCCATTATCTCTTGCCTCGCCGTTAGCTAGGCTATCTCTAAAAGATTGAGCAGCTGGCCTTAACGCACCACTTGCCATTGCAAAGATATCCAGTCTGGTAATGTTAGGGTTTACAGCTTTAAATTTAGCAACCGTGTCAGGGGCTAAAATCTTGTTAAGGTATTTTGATGCAGACTTTGATTCAAATTGAAAAATAAACCTTGAGTCTGTCCTTATGCTTTCCCACACATTATCATCGTCAGGCACAATACTTTCGGATGAGCATACTGGAATGCCAGCCAATTTACAGGTTTCTGAGATCAATCCCATATTAAGCAGCCCTAAAAAATCAAGCTTTACAAAATTTAGATAATCAACCTCTTTCATATCTAAACATGAGACACGTGAGTTTGTTTTCTCTGAATATGCCGTTCCCATCCATTCGTCTACGCTATATGGTGAAACAACACATGCAGAGGCGTGTGTGCCTTGACTTGTTATTAAGCCGTTTAGTATTTTTGCCCACTTTACATAATAGGGGTAATCCTTTTCACATTTAGCAGGATCTTCCTTGTATTTTGATACGATTTTGTTTGATTCGCTTGCGGATATGCCTTTTGCCCTACCAACACATCTAATGGCGTCTGGCATACCATAGGTTATAAAAACAGGCACATCACAACAAAACAATCCATCCCTATGGAACAAATAATCTTTGACGATAGGTCTGTCAGACTTGTACCAGTCTGTATCAATATCAGCCAAACTGACCCGCTCTGGGTTCATAAATCTTTCAAAGTTTAAATTGTACTGAATGCTGTCAATGTCAGTAAGCCTTAAAATGTATGCGATTAAACTGCCCGTAACAGACCCACGACCAGGGCCGTATGGTATGCCGTTTTTTCTTGCATATGATTTATAATCATCTTCAAGAAGTAAAAAATTAATAGCATCGTTATGCTTATATACTTCGTACTCGTATTTAATTCGATCATAATATTCTTTTTTGTTTGGTTTGTTTTGGATTCCTCTATCAATTACACCTTCGTTAATCCTTCGTTTAAAAACATCTTCTGCGTTTGGATATAAGACCGGGTATTTGTGGTCTCTGTTTAATTCAAACGGTTCAATCTTCTCAGACATTCTTACTGTTTCATTAATAGCCTGAATAACTGCAGCTAACGGAATAGAATTTTGCTCTTGATAAGCTTCAACCAATTCTGCTGGTGACATCATTTTTAGATTTAAATACTGCTCGTCTTTATAGCCGCCAATGGAAGTGTCAGAAGGATTAGCGGTTCCTCTGGTCTTATTTAGCCCGGTTCTAAAAATGATTCTTGCTTCCGCATGTTCTTCATCAAGCGAATGTGTGTCTGTCCCTGCAATTAGCGGCACATTAATTTGCTGGCTTAGTTCATACAGATACCGGTTATACTTTATTTGTTCGTCATAGTTATGGTGTTGGATTTCTAAATAGCAACGATCTTTTTCACGTGCTAAAAACTCAATCATTCTACCTTTAGCAGACTCGTTGTCACTATTAAGAACACCGCCTAGGCAGGCAGTTGTTATCATTATGTTTTTTGATGTAGCAAATAATTCATCAAGAGTGATTCTTGGAACATAATATATGCGGTTTGCTTCATTTGTATTTGATGACTTTGAGACTAGAGCATTTAATTCCCTTACCCCATCCCAATTTTTAGCAATTAAAACGCAATGATAATTATCTCTGATTTTTGTTTGAATTGATTCAGTTACATATATTTCAACAGCATGAATAAACTTCATGCCAGACTCTTCTATTTTTTGTTTTTTGTGAAGCCATCCAAATATATTACCGTGCTCAGAGAAACCCATTGCCGGGCAACCATACCCGGCTGCCTTGCTAATATATTCGCTATAATTAGTTGCGCAATCCCCCCTGGCATACTTATTGCTATACGATGAGTGTAAATGGTAGTAGACAAGTTGTAATTTTCTATCCGAAGAACTAGCCATTAGATATTACTTGTTCCTTTCTATCTGATATGCTTTTTCTCTTCAAAAAGCCTTTTCCACACCATTGACCCCATGTCGGCTGGTGAAGCTTTAGCCTCAACCCCACCCAAAGCTAAATCCCTATTGTTTACCCAGTACACATTAGTCACCCTTTTAAGTGTATTGACAGCGCCTTGTATTGCTGGTTGATATCGGTCAACATCAGAATCAAAAGCGATAACAACATTTACGTGCATTTTAATTAGTAAATTGATCTGGGAGTTTGTTAATGAGTGTTTTTCAGCTGATACAGCATTGAAATACCCCCACCCAAATAGTTTCATAACTGACTTTATAGACTCAAAAATAATAACTTCGCCTTGCTCTTCAATGTATGGTTTGGCAATATCCATCCCCTGAAAATAATCCATTTCGCCATTTAGCTTGTAATAGTTGGTATACTTTTGAAGCCCCATTTCTTTGTAATTAACATATCGAGTTCGCCCTTTAATGTTTATAAGCCGTCCAGACTCGTCCCTAACCGGATAAACAATTCGATTACCTGATAGGTCTAGTCGGATATCAAACAATCTCATAACAGACGGGAGGATCCCTTCATCTATCCATTCAATTGGCGTATAGGGGGGGTACCTATCAAGTGAAGATTCCGGCAAAATTATTTTTTTAGATTCTGTTTCCATGGGGCTTTCTGTATTTGTCCCATACTCTCTAAGAAACGATATTGTCTTAGATTGACACATTTTGCTTAAGTCAACATTGCCTAGCTTTGTGGCCTTTTCAACAGCATCGGAGAATGAATACCCTTCATAATCACGCAGATATTGGATAATGCTGCCAGACCGATTACAGGAAAAACAATGAAACGTATTTGTGTCCGGATTAATGCACAGTGAAGGTGTGTTATCTGTGTGTTTGCTGCAAGACAAAAAATATCTTGTGCCGACTTGTTTCAGTGAATGCGTTTGCGCAATATACTCTAGCAAGTTAACGCTAGATTCTATTGTATTAAGCGTCTCCTTGTCATACTGCATTCAAGAACCTTTCTGTTACAGGCCGTTAATTAATTCATCTGCCCCGTCATCATAGCCTCGTGGAACAGAGCCGTGTTGTTTTGCTTCTGCAATTGTCGCTCTTGAACCGTCAAAAATAAAATCAATGTAATCATTAGGATCAGCCGTATCCATTGGCGGCCCCAATCTATTAAGGTCAACAACCGCTCTAGCGTTGCCGCACTCAGGGCCGTCACGATCAATTAATTCTTGTGTTTTCATTTCCCATTTAACTGACACTGATAAATATCGGTCAATCTTACTGCTGTCTGCAACATCATTTTGCCGATTTAACTGAGCGGCAGCCAATACTGGAATGTTAAACTCTCCGGCAATTCTATTCTTTAAAAAGTCAGTTTTTTGGCCTAAAACGTTATAGTTATCACCCGTAGATGTTTCGTTAGATTTGATATAGTCGTAAACCAAAAACCCCAATCCGGTCTTATGTTTAACCATTTTGCATACTGTAAAAAAACTTTCGTCAGTCATAAACGGATCATAAATATGGGTCAATGGTACGGCCTTAATCCATTTAATTGACTGTTCAATTCTATTTGCTTCATCCTGTGAGTACTGGCCATTCTTAACCCTTCTCATTTCAACACCGGACAATAAACTAATGAGGCGCTCTGTGTATTGTCTGGTCGGCATTTCAGTATCAAACACCAACACAGGGACACCGTTTTGCAGCTTGTGAACGGCCTCATTCATAAGAAACATTGACTTGCCGGCTTTCATTTTTGCCTTGACAATGACAAGTTCTCCCGGTTCGTATGTAAAGTACTGATTAAGTTCTGGATACTTTGACGGCATGCCGTACAAGCCATCTGCTGTTCTTCTATTAACAATCTCTTCCCAAATTGAGTCAATCTGATTTCCTAATACGTCAACATCATTTTGTGTAACATACTGCATTGTTAAAGAGTCGATAGATGTATAAACCGTATTACTCAACTGATCCAATGACAGGTTTTTATCGTAGCAGGTGTTATTTAGATTGTTCAGGTCTTTGATAAGGTCTCTGCGAAATGATAATTCAACGATATTGTTAGCTAATAGGATATATTCCTTTTGAGTAGTCCTTGCAACTTTCTTAAAAAGCTCTACAAACTGCTGAACAGGCGGCATATTATACTGATCAAATGTACCTTTTATTCGAGAGTCAGAATTGATTTTTGTTGATAAATTGTATGCGTCAATCGTTGTAATGCCATCATCATACAGACTTCTTATTGCCCAATAGATTGAACCATTTACCGTGTCATAAAAGTGCTGTGGCTTTAAGTAATCTGTGCTTAGAATAAACTCTGGATGATAGATAAGAGTCCCGATAACGCCACTTTCAGATTGAATATCTGATAATGTCGATACATCCATTCTTAATTATTTGCCTCCCAATATACTGCCAAAGCCATTCTTTTTTTCAGAGTATGAAAACGTTGGGCTATTAATCGCTGGTGCCGTTGCTTTAAATTCAGTCTTAACTTTGGGCCGCCGAGACGCAACAAGCGCTTTATATTCGTTTAGAATGGTTTTGTTGTTGATGTAGTATTTGATGCCCGGTGGATAATTAAGCTTGTAACTATGTGTAATGCAGTACCAAACTGTGTATAAAACATACCCAGAATCTAACCCATCTTTAAATACAAGCTGGTTATATATCTGCGCCAGCTGACTATACACAACCGTATGATTAATATTGTCGTGCCACATTATTTTTAGCTTTTGGTAGTTTTCTTTATTCTTGTAACAATCCTTGTGATAATAGGAGTTCCCGTCATGAACAAACGATTCTTTTTCAATATCTATTTCTTTATTTTCGTGTAGGCATTGCTTATATCTACAGGATCGAATGTTCTTATCTGCCATATTATTCTTCCTTTTCCATCGTAAAGGTTGCGCTTAGGTCTGCTTGATATAACGCAAGAGCAAGCGGATAATGTCTGAATGTTCCGCTCACATCCTTAAATAACTCTTTTGGCTCTGAATACCCCATATGCCATCTAATAGCGAACATTTCTTCTGGCTTCAGTTTGATAAACTCCCTGATCATCATGACCGATTTCTCGCCGTGTCCATAAGGGATTTTGTTTTCGGCAATATATGACTCTTCAGATACCCAGTCATATTTACCACCTTCATCTGACTTGCTGCCAGACTCTGAATAGACCTTCTTGTTTTTATATGCTGGCTTATAAAGCGCAATCTTACATACATCATGTAGCAGTCCAGCAATAATAAATGAGTCGTTCCCGGTCTTGCTTAGCAGGGGCTTAAAACATGGTAAGTAACGTTCGTGCTCTAGACATGAATACACGTTAAGTGAGTGTTCTGCTAACCCACCCTTGTGACATGAATGGAATTTTGTACTGGCAGGGGCCGCATAAAAATCACTGCCGTCTAAAAATTTAATTAACTTATCTATCCCTGGTCTTTCAACCGACAACAATAGATTTGTGACCATGGTTTTTCTTTCTTCAATCGTCATATTTTCAAACGCCATTTACCACACCTTATCTTTCTATGCTTCTTGATTCCTTGATAAACATATTATACCATACATTTAGTATCTTTGTTCAACATATTTTAGTCGCTATCTTTGTTTCTTGCCATTGCTAGTTTTGATCCTGAGCGAACACAAATTGACTCAAACAGCTGGTTCATCGTTGTTATTTCAACGCCATTACATGCCTCAGGCCAATTTGCTTTAACAAGAGATGTTGCAAAAGGCGGTGGAACAGCGTTGCCACACCGAGCAACCTGTTTTGATTTTGGATATGTTTTACCGGTATAGTCGTGCTCAATGATATAGTCAGTCGGAAATCCTTGTGCCGAATATAGTTCGCGAGGGGTAATCATTCTCATTCCAATGTCAACAATTTGGTATGGTTCTCCCTTTACAGTAACCAAACCAATCAATATATGTTGCCTCCCTTAATTTTATTTTTTGTCTTTGTTAGCTATTTCCCATTTTAGGTCTTGTAATACAAAACGATCATCATTACAAATATCTATAAAGTGAATTGCATCCATCAATTTGGCATCAAGATTAATGTCTGCTTCTTTAATTACTTCTAATTTGGCTGCCTCTTCTGTATGAGCCTTTAAAATTTTATCTTTAAACTTTGCGTCCGGATCATCAAAATGGACGGAATATTGTTTTAATCCGTCCACTTCGCCGTTTTCTGTTAATGTTGCTTTGCATCGCCCATCGTAATAAACTAATGCTGTTTTACCATTAACACTAGTCCAATGCGGCGTTTTTATATCTTTACTCATTTTGTTCTCCGTCCTTATTTATGGTCATTACTAACAGATACAATTGCCATCATCATGAAACCAATGAAACAACCAATAACTAGACCCAACACAAAACTCATTTCTCAACATTCCTTTCTTCAGACTTGGTAGATATTTCACTTACCACCAAAATATGTAGCTATATTCAGACCAAAGTTGCCATATATATTTTTTCTTTATGATGCTGTAGTGATTAACTGTTATTCCCAGATTGTCTGCTGTTTTAATGAAATTGTTTAGAGCGTTGTAGTTTGAGGTAGTTATACCAGACTCTTTATATAATTGATCTAGACTTTCAAGACTGCGCACACATAAGTTATAATCAAAAAGCAAAACTTCTTTGAGCGATTCGATTAAATAGTCCAGGAGCATCGCCTCTGTAAAGGGCGTGTCACAAATCGGAACATTTAAAAGAATGACATTCTTAGATTCTTCCCTGAACTTCACCAGCCGTTCGTACAGTGTAATTAACATAGAATTGTCAACATCATACGTTTCACGGCAAGCCATCCCACACGTCCAGAACCGCTTAATTTCTCTTAATTGAGCTCGTATATTCCATGACAGATAATAGTCATTAATACCAATCTCTTCCAGATACTTGTGTTTAGGCAGAAACATTTTGATTAACCTCGTCTTGTTGGCAACACCAAATATAAGAAGTCAGATTCATTTTCAGAAGTAATGCAACAAAACCCTCGTTCGTTTACTTTAATTAAGATGTTTTCATTGGGAATAACTTTAAGCACGTCAAGAAAAAATTTAGGATTATAGTCTGAATCAAGACTCCCAATGGCGTTATTAATTTCAATATCGTCATGGAACGTTCCTGTGGCTGATCTAATATCAATTGACAATGTATGACTATCATTATCACCAGTCCCATAGAGCAACGTAGCAGGAATCATGCGCCCGTCTCCAGATGAAATTAAAACCGCACGTTCCAAACTGTCACGAAGCTCTGAAGAGTTAAGTGAAAAAGTATTGTCACAATCACTCGGGATAACCGCATTGTAATTTAAGAACTCACCATCAATAGAACTTGAAATGATAGTTTCTGTCTCTGTTTCACAAACCACGTTATGATTTTGTGTTTGGTAAAGCTTTGCCTGTCCATCATTGCCTAGAACAGACAATAAATATGAAGCCATTTTGCCGCTGATAACAAATTTAACCGCTGGCCATTCTTCAATTTTTATATCAGGCTGGTTATCTAACTTTGCAACACTGGCAGCCAGCCTAAACCCATCCAGAGCCACAGCTTTAACTTCATTAGCGGAGCTTTCAATCAAGATACCATTAAGAATTGGCCGGGCTTCGTCCGTACTAGTAGCAAAAAGAGTCTGTTCTAGCAATCCCTTAAGCGATTTTTGACCAATTGAAATAACATTTTCAGAGATTGTCTCTGAACGCTGAGGGAATGAATCAGCATCCAACCCTTTAATATTGAATACTGAGCTCCCATTTTTGATACAGACAGTGTTATTAGCTTTCGTCTTAATTGTCACTTCTGAATCGGATAGCTTTCTTACAATGCTTGCAATCATTTTTGCGTTAACAACAATGCTACCTGGCTCAACAACCTCTCCGCTGATTTTTGACCGGATAGTGGTTATCGTGTCATATCCCGTCAAAACAATATCATCATGCGCATCAATTAAGACACCCTCTAATACCGGCAGCGGGCTCCTGTTACTGGCTGCCCTGCTAGCAGCTGATACCGCTCTGCTTAAATCGTATTTCTCGCACCTAAATTCCAATTATTATTTGCCTCCGTTCTTAGTTCCTTGTTAAACATAATATACCATATATACGGTATCTTTGTTCAACATATTTACAGTTGTATCTTTTGTGGGTCAAACTTAATTCCATGAACCTCTCACGACTAAAGTCGCGAGATTCCTGCTTCACAGACTTCGTAACCTCCATCTCCACAGGCTATCCCCGTAGTCCCTACGGTTTTATATTTAATAATTATTTAACTTGCTAATAATCTTAATCCTTCATTTTTAATATTTATTGCGGCATTTACATCTCTATCGTGTTTCTCTCCACAGTTGAGACATACCCATTCTCTAACGGATAAATCTTTTACTTTTTCATTTTTAAATCCACAATCACTACATAATTGACTACTCGGAAAATACTTATCTACTTTTTGAATTATCCTATCATACCACAATGCTTTATAATTTAACATTCTTACAAATTCACTCCATGATACATCTGAAATACTTTTTGCCAACTTATGATTCTTAACCATATTTTTTACAGATAAATCTTCAAGACAAATAATTTGGTTTTCTTTTATAAGTCTTGTTGATAACTTCTGTAAAAAATCTGTTCTTTGGTTAGTAATCTTTTCGTGAGTTTTATTTAATTTAATACGTTGTTTATTTCTATTTTTACTACCTTTTTTCTTTTTACTTAATTTACGTTGTCCTCTTTTTAATTTATTCTCTAATTTAGAAAGATATTTTGGATTATTTATAATTTCTCCGTAAGAAGTGATTGCAAATTCTTTAATCCCTAAATCTAAACCAATAACATTTTTATTATTTTCAAACTTTTCTATCTCAACATCAGTACAACATATAGATATAAAGTATTTATCTGAACAAGTTTTAGTAATAGTACAATTTAATATTCTACCTTGAATCTTCCTTGATTTAGCAAACTTAACTAATCCAAGTTTAGGTAACTTAATTTTATTATCCTTAATCTCAATATTATTATTTGTAAAAGTAGTTCTATAAGATTGTTTATAATTATGTTTACTTTTAAATTTAGGAAATCCTGGTGTTTCTCCTTGTTTAACTCTTCTAAAAAAATTCTGGTAAGCTCTATCTAGATCCTTCAAAGAATTCTGTAAGGCGAATTTATCTATTTCTTTTAACCATTCTTTTTCTTTTTTTAGAATAGTTAAATCAGCAGAACAAGCATTATAATTCATTGATTTTTGTTCTGTTTTATATAATTCAATTCTTTTATTTAGATAGTAATTATAAACAAATCTTATACA
>Ga0172377_10002560_pt1 | contig 18569 bp, 25 predicted proteins | sample Pumphouse3metaG_FD_119749 | JGI IMG/M metagenome (GOLD analysis project Ga0172377, IMG submission 119749) | Leachate microbial communities from a municipal landfill in Southern Ontario, Canada - Pumphouse #3 metaG | ecosystem: Engineered > Solid waste > Landfill > Unclassified | place: Canada...
ATTCTTTGAGCGTTTCAAAGATTATCTTGATTTAGAACAGCGCATTATAACAAAAATAAAAAAAATTAAAAAAGATTTTGAAAGTTGATTGTCTAATATAAAATTATAGTTCCAATTTCATCCCACGCTCTCCGCCAATTTTTATCTCTAATTCTATTTACTAGTTGCGAAAAAGTCTCCCGATGAAAATGATAACTACCGCACCTAGAGTAGCGACAAGAATGCTATAAATGTTAAATCCTGTCACTCCGGTTTTATTGAAGAAATTCATCACATATCCACCGACAAAGGCTCCAACCACCCCTAGAACTATATCTCCAAGCATGCCGTTGTTGCTCTTCATAAAAACGCTAGCCAACCAACCGGCCAATGCCCCTAATAATATCCATAATAGTATGTTCATACTAATCTCCTTTTATTACTTAATATAAATTTATAAAACAATTTCTGTTGTACTTAGTTGTTGAAGTTTGAGAACTAATTCTTTTTTTGTATATGAGGAAGTAGATATTTTTTTATTTTCAAAAGTTCGCAAACCTTCAATGATTCTTCTAGCAAAAATTGCTTCACTTTTTCGCAAATTGCTAATCTTTATTTCATTTTCTTCAAAAGTTTTAGAAATTATAACCAACTGAGAGAAAAAAATTGTCGTATTTATGAGAACATTTGCGATGTTTCTAATATCTACACTATATACTTGCGAACTAAACAGCTCTCTAGTGATTATATTAATTCTTCCCTCTTCAATTACTAAGGTATCGGGAAAGAGATCAATCGGAAAAGCGTGCGAGGAAATACTAAATAAAATACGATTTGATTTTTTGACCAATTTATCAACTTTGATATTATCGGATATCTGATTTTCTAAAATCTGCTTTCTTTTTGATTTTAAATTTTTAAGTATATAGCCTTTATAGGTTAATAAATTATTAATATTAAATTAATGTGTTTCAACATCATCTGGCGAAATTGGATAAATTAGTTCCAAAAGATAGATAAACCCCCAAGCTAAACTGAGATAAACTAGTCCTGCAATAATTGTTGACCACTCAAGAATGGAATCTCCCAACGCAAACGCTTTTAAAATTCCATTAAATGGAAGTACTAGCGCTGCAGTAATACTATAAATAAAATTGGTGAATGCAGAGGCTTGGCTCGCACCCAACACCTTCAAAATAACTCTAAATACCAGCAATACTTCGATTAACCCTAAAATGTACCAAATGACTTGCTTAAATCTGATAATCGTTTTCTTCTTTCTAAAAACTTTTTGCGGAGCCTCTTTTGAAACTGGCCCTTCTGTGTTTCCCATCGTTTTTTGGATAGGCTGTTGAGAGGTTTGGCTCCTAACTGTTGTTACCTTTTGGGTTGTATTTAAATCACTCATATTAAATCCTCGCTTTCCTAGCTTTCTTAATTACTGTTTCTTCAGGTAAGTATTGAGTTAAAGCTTTTTCGACCAATAAAGTTAAAGTAGTCTCTTCGAGAATAGCTTTAGCTTTGGCGTGTTTTAAGATATCTTTATTGAGAAAGAGTGTGACCCTTTTGATTTCATCATTACTGTTATTACTTGTCATACTTATAATACTACAAGTATTTGAAGTAGTTGTCAAGGGTGAAGTGTGATGAAAAATGAGGCGCAACTATTGCATCAAATTTCTTCTTTTACTTATTCTTTTTCTTCACCCTTCCAAAGCAGTTTCTCAAACCTCATTACCTGCCCATCTTTAACAACAACACCTTCTTTTCTTAGAAGATTTATTTTCTTCTCAATAGCCTCGCCATCTCTCTCACCCATAAAACCACCAAGCCTGCCATCAGAATTTACTACCCGGTGACAAGGAACTTTAGGGGCATCGGGATTCCTTTTTAATACTTGCCCCACAGCCCGGTAAGCCTTCGTTCCCAACATTTCTGCCAACACCTTGTAAGTAGTAACCTTACCTTCAGGAACTTTTAGTAGAAGATCATAAACGCGCCCAGCAAAATCTGACATAAAAATATTATCTCATAAAGAGATAAAAAGCACTAACTAGTTAATAATAATGATATGATATGTCTAGTTATTATAAATAAGAATTGATATAGATTTATGAAAAAAACAATAATTATTTTAATCACTGCTTTAATTCTTTTATCAGCTGGATTGTTTTTCTTTTTAAACAATCAAAGGTCAGATCAAACACAAGATCAACTTGTACTGGAACAAACCCTTAGTATCTCTAGTCAATATGCCTCCCTTCGTTATCAAACAGAGCGTGTTTTACTAAATGTTACAGAATATAGTGGCTATGATGCTTGGAGTGATAACTTGTCTAAGATTATTAAAGAATGGGAGGTGCTGGAAGAAGATGCTTTGGCTTTAGAGAGTTCAGCAAATGAAATGGCTGAGGAAAAGCTAACTTTTAATCTTACTAGGAAGGCGTTCGCTTATAATTTAGAAGAAGCTGATCAAGTAATTAGTAGTGCTCCTCCACAAAAGCGCATTGCTACTTTAGCTAAATATTATGGAGTAGACGCTAAAATGGCCCAATTGATTCTTAACCAAACTGCAGATCAAATGTCTAGTGAAGCCTTTAGAGGAGAAGGTGATGTGTTTGAAAAATGCGAACAAAACTCAATGAGAATTAAAAATGGTGCTAAAGTCACTGTCTTTGTGGGGACAGTGGTAGCTACTGGTGGAGCTAGTGCCTTTGCTGCTTCTGGAGCGTTAGCGCAAACAGCCGTTGTTGTTTCTGGAGCTGATTTAGTTTTGGAGGTAACTGATGATGAAGCTAGGATTGCTCTGGGTGATAAAAACAAAGTGTCTAGTATGGTTAGTAAAATGCGCACAGTCACAGAACCAGCTGCTGGTATTTTAGCGATTGCTAATATCCCAGGAAATGTGTCAAAAGCCATTGATAAATTAGGTATTGTTAATCTTGGAGCTGATCAAATTAGATCAGTAGTACAAGATGAAAAGATTTTAGGTATTAGCATTAAAATTGATCAAAAAGGAGAAACTAAAACAACAATAGCTAGTTTAAGTAAAGAAGAATTGGCACAGTGGAAAGAAGACAATAATGCTCCTGACAGCACTCAAACTGCTGAAGAAATCATTGAGCAAGCCATCAGCAAAGCCTCAGTGGAAAACACAGAAGAAAAGGGTGAAGAAACGGAATCAGCAGAAGCTGACCAAGAGCAAGAAAATACCCAGGAAAATACCCATGAATCTACCGGAGGCTCCATTACGGCACAAGGAATGGCCGGCACTTATAGTGGCAGCGCGGCACTGCAGCATGTCGAAGAAGACGTAGAGGCTCCTGACAGTATACCGGTAACACTGCAGCTCAACGAAGCCGGCACAGGCACAGCGAATGTGAATGGCTATAGCGGTGATGCATATTACGCAGGTAACAAAGTTGGTTTTTCGGTAACGATGAAGGATGCTGGAGCAGTGGTCAATTGCAAGTTTGAGGGAAGAGCAAGTAAGAACGGTGGTCAAACTGTAATTAGTGGAAATATTTACTTTTCCATGATGGGCGTTACTTTTTCCTCCTATAGCTGGAGTGCGCAGAACTAAGTATCACTGCAAGATAAAACCTTACTAGAGGAAAAAACATTGGCAGAAAAATCAAAAAATGAAGATGCTAAGCCTTGGTGGGTTTATATTGTTGGGTGTGTTGACGGCACATACTACACCGGCATCACTCCAGATATAAATAAAAGAATTGAAAAACACAATTCAGGCAAAGGAGCAAAATATACTAAATTTAGAAAACCAGTTGAATTGCTCTATTATGAAAAAGATAAAAATAGATCGTGGGCCAGTAAAAGAGAAATTCAAATAAAAAAACTCACTCGCGATCAAAAAAAAGAACTAATAGACAGCTTTTACTCATAGAATAAAATTCTTATTTAGAAAGTTTTATATGACAAAAAGTAAAGTTAATAACAAACGTATGCGTCCCACAGTCAAAGCGCTAATAGTTCACAAGAAAAAAATTCTGATAGTTCACGAAAGAATTCGTGAAAATGGTATTTTACTTGATATTGTTGATTTCCCTGGAGGTGGTGTTAAATTTGGGGAAAACTTACATCAGGCCTTAATTAGAGAAGTTAAAGAAGAGGTGGGCTTGGATATTAAAATTAACAAAGTAGTCGGCGCTTGGGATTTTCTTTTCAATCCAGATAAAATAGTTGAAAAAAAAGCCAATCAAATACATTTTGTTTGCATTGGCTATCAATGTTCTGTTTTGGGAGAAGTTAAAATTGACACCAGCCTTAATCCAGCCAAATATGAAAATATCTTTGCCACTGAGTGGTGTACTAAAGAAGAAATCTTAGCAAAAAGCAGTAGATTTAGCAAAGATAAAAAAGAAGTAGTTAGGTCCTTAAATATTAAATAAACCTAAGCTTTTACTGAGTTATTGCTTTCCCTATAATTACTAGCCCAACTATATTACAATGAAAACAATGCTCAACAAGCAAAAACTGGTAAATGCTAGAAATCATCGCTCAACTTTGGCTTTTACCCTCATCGAACTCATTTTAGTTATGGCAATCATTGCTTGATTATTTTGATCTAATTTGACAGTCTGACTAGACTGAGGAATAGTTAATTCGCTAATATTTTGATAAAGATTGGTATTGGGTATAGGGAACACCCAGGATTGTTTTAGTCCTTTAGAATCAAAGTTTAAGGAAAAATACTGCATTAATTGCTTATTTTACTACAAGAGAGATCACTACTGCAAAAACATTCTCTAAAGTATAATAAGCTTAATGTTAATAGAAAAAGGCAATCTTAAAATAGCTAGTTATTTTTATCAAGAAAAACCAGATTTAGCTGAAATAGAAGCAGCCGATATTGTTTCTTTTAAATATCAAGTAGAAGGCGGTGTTTATATTCCCGAAAATATCGCTTGGTTTGGCGATCTAACTGGCATCACACAAGCTGAAGATTATATTCTTTCTAAAAGAGGCAGAAAGTCTTTAAAAAAAGCTCAAGAATATTTTCAAGAAGCGGGCTTCGAATTAAATGTTAGAGAAATGGACGAAACATTATTTGCAGAGTTTAAAAAACTTTATGAAAATACGACCATGCGCAAAGAACGGGCAATTATTTATGATTTAGAAACTTCAATTTTAGGCCGAATTAAAGTTGGAAAAAAATGCTATATAGCAGGACTTTATAAAAAAGACATCTTACGTTCGGGCTTGGTTTTTTCGATTAATGAAGCGAGCGCTGTAGTTTCTTTTGGGGCAAAGGAAAGATTCAGTAAAATCCGTGGCGGTGTTGGGGCAATTTTAGAATACCAGTTAATCAAATACGCTTTAGATAGAAAACTTAAAAGTATTAGTCATGGAAGAGCTACTAACCCCGCAGGTTTATTTAATACTGCTGGCTTGTTTGAATTTAAAGCTCGCTACGGTTTTACTGCTTTCCCCGCTGGACGCTGGCAAAGCCTCTTTATTAAAAATGATCAAATAGCCCTGGGTGATTTGCTATTTATTACTATTGATAATAATAAACTAACTTATCTAGTTGTTAGCGATGATGATTTGAGCAATTTAGAAAAAAAATATCGTACTCGTGAAATTAAACACATCATCAAAATAGATAAAAGAAGTTTCTATCTCAAACAAAAAAATGATTTAGAAGAGGTCGTTAAAAGTTTGAATTAATATTTTTAGACTTTTTGGATTTTTAGACTTTTTTGGGGAAATATTCTCCACTTTTTTTCACTGCTTTATCGCCCACTTGCCATTTATCAAATTCAGCCTTGGATTGAATTCTAATTTTATGTTTTTTGCCGTCAGTACATTTATAAATTAAAACACAGCTAATTTGTCCGCTTTCATCATCCTCGCGAAAACGTTTTTTAAACAATACACCCTCCCAAGCAGATTTCTTTTGACGATAAGCTAAATAGCTAAAAATAACAGTTATAAAGGCTACAAAAATAATTGTAATAATTAATTCGCTTTTCATATATATAAATTTTATCACTATTATTGACAAAAAATAACAGGAGTGGTATTATGAATATATATTCATTAGCTTATTAATTAAAGAAAGGAATCAAATGCCAAATAAAGATGGAACCGGACCTTTGGGAAAAGGACCTCTTACTGGTCGTAGAGGCATGAATCGACCTTTAGGTTCAAATGTCTGCACTTGTCCAAAATGTAAACATCAGGAAGCTCATCGCCGAGGTACACCTTGTAGCGAAATTGCTTGCCCTAAATGTGGCACTGTAATGCAGGGTGTTAATTGCTATAATCCAGCCTAATTATGCCAAGACCAAGAATTCAGCGCTGTTTGCGTTTTCAAGCTAGAACTCGTTATTTCAAACCAGCCGGAATTCCTTTAAGAAATCTTAAAGAGGTTGTTTTAGCTAAAGATGAAATAGAAGCGCTAAAACTTTATAATTTTGATCAAAAAGATCAAAAAACAGCCGCTGGAGAAATGGCTATTTCTCAGCCTACTTTTGCGCGAACTATTAATCAAACTTATCAAAAAATTGCTGATGCGCTAATTAGTGGTAAAGCTATTCGTATAGAAGATTGAGATAATTTGGCGCTATAATCAAAAATGATGACAATAGCCATTTTTGATTCTGGCGCTGGTGGTTTAACTGTGCTCAATACCTTTCTCAAGTTAAATTGTCCCGCTAATTTTATTTATTTTGCCGATCATCAACACTTACCTTATGGAGAAAAAAGAGCTGAAGTGGTGAGTCAATATGTTTTGGATAGTGTTGAATTTTTAGCGAAAAAAAAGATTGATGCTTTAATTGTTGCCTGTAATACTGCTACCAGTTTAGCTATCAAAGAATTAAGAAATAAAACAAAATTTAATTTTCCAATTTTTGGCATGGAACCAGCAGTTAAGTTAGCTGTTGATCAATTAAAAAATCAAGGAATAGATAAAAAAGCCCAAATTTTAATTACTGCAAGCAATATCACTGCCAATAGTCAGCAGCTCGCCCATTTAAAACAACGTTTTAGTGAAAAGGCTAATTTCAGCACCATTGTTTTGGGAAAATTAGTAAAATTTGTCGAAAATGACTGCTTTGATCAAGAAATAATTAATAGTTATTTAAAGAGAAAGATTAAATCAAAGAAAAAATTTGATGCGATAGTTTTAGGCTGTACTCATTTTTCTTTCTTCAAAGAAAACTTTATAAATTTATTTCCTAAAAGCCTAATACTAGATGGAAATTCAGGCACCGCTTTGCACGCTATTAAACAATTAAAACTAGAATGCCCTAAAAATCAGCAAATGAAGGGGAAAAAAGCAAAAATTAGTTTTTACTTTTCTAAAAAAAGAAACATTCAATTAGAAAAACAATATCAAGACTTATTAAAAAAATTGGACTGAAAAAACCCTACGCTAGTTCCTGACATGACCATCCAGTCGGCTGATAATTGTAAAATTGGCAAATAAAAATAAGAGCGAGGGCAATACCTTAAATTTTTCAAAATAGCCCACAATAAATAGATTCCCATCAAAGAAAAAATTAAATAGATATTGGGAAAAAATAATAAAATTCCTAAAAAAATTAAATATCTTAAAAAAATTAAATAAACTTTTTTGCGAATTAAGCCTGCAGTAGCATCACCTTTAGCAAAATAATAAATTTTTTGACAAAATTGCCAAATATTTTTTGCTGGAAGCCAATAAACAATGGCTTTTTTACTAAAAGCAATTTTAACGCCCTTATCTTTTAACCGATTAGCAAATTGATAATCTTCATTATAACTAAATGCTTCATCTAGCCCACCCATCTCTTGCCATAAAGATTTTTCGATTAACATCGATCGAGTGGCTGGTAAAAACTCTGCTTCTTTAATGCGCTCGGGCATCACTAAAAAATAAGGAATTGTTGCTTCTTGAAAAGCGCTATTCGCTAAACCTTGATGATAACCTGCGACCACTGGCGCTTGACTCTCTTCTTGTTTCAAGCAGAGTTCTTTTAAGCAATTTTTATCTAAGAGACAGCCGGCATCAGTAATCGCCAACCACTGACCACGACTTTTCTTAACTGCCAGATTACGACCAACACTGCGATTACCTTTTTTAATAAATAAGCGAATTACTAGAGAATTGTTTTGCGCAAAGTCTTTAATCAGATCGACAGTATTATCGCTAGAATTGGCATCAACAATCACCAACTCCCCAGGCTTTACAGTTTGCTTAAGATAACTCGATAAAAAACTTTCAATCGTCTCTGTTTCATTAAAAACCGTCACTATCAAGGAAAGCATTTCTTTTTTATAATCAGACTTAGTCATTAAGTTATTATATGAAAGTCTTACAAATTAGCCAGTATTACACTCCACATGTTGGTGGTGTAGAAAAACATCTAAGTAAAGTTAATCAGGAATTAATAAAAGATCATTATCAGCTTACGGTTTTGGCTGGAAACGAAAATTTAAATATAGCAAAAACAGAATTAATTGATCAAGTCAGAGTACATCGAATTGATAATCGCTTCAGCAATCATTATAAATTAAAAATCTGGCAACAAGTAATAGCTCATAGAGAATTGTTTAAAGAAGCCGACATTATCCACATCCACGATGTCTTTTGGTGGATCATTCCGCTCTATCCTCTTATATTTCACAAGATTTTTATTACTTTTCACGGATATGAATCTAGTAGCGGAGCTAATAAAAAAGCTATTTTTTGGCATCGTTTAGCTAATAAACTTAGTAAAGGCAGTATCGCTGTTGGGGGCTTCCATGAAAAATATTATGCTGTTAAGGCAGATTATGTTATCTTTGGCGCTAGTGAACAAGAACAATCCACAAACAATAAAAATAATCTAAAAAAGATTATTTTTGTTGGGCGTTTAGTGCCAGAAACAGGTATTTTAACTTACCTCGAAGCCCTTAGCATCTTAAAAAATAGCAAAATTAACTACCATTTAGATGTTTTTGGTGATGGCCTATTAATGAATCGTGCTAAAGAATATGCTAGAAAGCATGAATTAGACGTCACTTTTCATGCTACAGTAGCCGAGGCAGAGAAGCTTTTTGCTAATTATCCGATTGCCTTCGTCTCAAGCTATTTGAGCATCTGTGAGGCACTGAAACAGAATTGCCGAGTCATAGCTCATTATCATAATCAATTTGTTAAAGATTATCTAACAATGTCAGTTTTTAAAGATTATATTTTCATGACAGACAATCCTCAAAAAATTGCACAAGCTATTATCAAAGCACCAAAAACAAAAACATTCGATAAGAAAATCAGTAATAGTTTAAGCTGGACAGTAATCACAAATACTTATAAAAAATTATGGCAAAAAAAATAATCTTTGCTCTATTAGCTCTCTTCACAATAGTTGTACTAATTAATATTTGGACAGTGTTCGCTTTACAAAAAAACGTGAAACAATATCTCAGTCTTAATATTGAGCGAAATAATGATGAACAATTAATCAAAAATAGTGCTGAAAATATTATAAAAAATTACGAAAAAATTAATAAAAACTTAAAAAAAATACTTTTTAAGGATTTTAGCGAAGATTTATCAAAAATTTTAACGCATTTTTTACATAAAGAAAATATTTCCTATTTAGTGCTTTTACAGAATAGTGACGAGTTAAGAGCGACTGGTGGTTTTATAGGCTCTTATTTTTTCTTAGAATTTTCACATGGAATGTGGAATTTAACTCCTGTTCAGGATATTTATAACATCGCTGGACAGCAAAAAAGCTTTCCTACAAGTCCTCCAGGACATTATGAGTACTTAAGTGAAGGAAAGGGTTTGCTTATTCAAGATGCCAATTGGTGGCCAGATCTAACTACTAGTGCTGAAAAAATCATTAATCTTTGGCAAGAAATTGCTGCTCAAAGTCCCTATTTAGATCATAATCGAGATATTGCTGGCATTATTTTTGTTAATCTTGATCTTATTGAAAGCTTATTAGAGCAAATTGGGCCAATTCAACTCCCAGATTATGAAAGCGCTATTGATTCCCAAAACTTTGCTCAACTAGCTCGAGCTGACCGTTTAAACTTCTTTGCTGGTTCAACAGAAAAAGCTAATTTTCTCAATCATAGTAAAGTAGCCATAGAAAATCGGCTCAGTCAATTAAATTTTAAAGAAAACCAAGCCCTCATCAATGTTTTATTTGATAATTTAGAAAATAAAAACATTCAAATTTATAGTCGAGATAAAGAGTTAGAGAAAATTTGGCAAAAACACAATTTTGCTGGCCAAATGCTCAGAAAAAATCTAAATAATTTTTACTTTTACAGCGTAGAAAGTAATGTTGGCATTAATAAAGCTAATCGCTTAGTTGAAAGAGAGTTTCATTTTTACCAAAACGATGAACAAATTGAACAAATTCGCATTAAGTTTAGTAATAAAAATCAAAAACCATTAAACATCAATACTAATCCAGATTTAAACACTGCCGATCATCTCAGCTATGTTAATTTTCAGCGCTTATACTTTGCGCCAGAGATAAAAATCAAACAAATACAATTAATTGATGAGAATGGAAAAGCTGAAACCATAGATTTTCTCAGTCAAGCTTATTTTCAGGAAAATCAGGAATTTTTAGAGATCAGTTTTTTACTACTTATCACCGAACAAGAGCAGTTGGATCTAGTAATTGATTTAGAAAACAACAGTAAACAGCAAGACCTAGAAGTTCAAAAGCAATCAGGCATCAAAGAAATTCCCATATATTTTTACCAAAACCAAGACTTAGTTGACAACTGGACTCTAACCAGAGATCGGTTAGAATAAAGACATGACAGAAGATGAGCTAAAACAGCTAATTGAAGATGCAAAAAAATTTCTGGCCGATTTTGATTTAGCTAAGGAAAAAGAGATTGTAAAACAAGTACAAAAAGCTAGTAGTGATCCTGATTTTTGGCAAAAAGAAGAAGCTCAAAGTGAAATCAAGAAACAAAAAAGAGCCCAAACAATTATTGACGAACAAAAATTAATTGCAGAGACATTGAAAGATTTACAAGCCTTAATTGATTTGCAAGCGGAAGAAACAAAGCAAGAATTGACTCAGGAATTAAAAATAGATATTGATAAAACCAGTAATGAATTAAAAAAAATCTTAAAAAAAATGGAGCTGAAACACTACCTTAATAAGAGATTTGATCATTGCGGGGCTATCATGTCTATTCATCCAGGCCAAGGCGGTACTGAAGCGATGGATTGGGCTGAAATGTTAGAGCGTATGTATCAACGCTATTTTGAAAGAAAAAATTGGGCATATCGCTTGGTCAATAAAACTCGAGGAGAAGATGCCGGTATTAAAGAGGTGATTTTTGAGATTGAAGTTGATTATGCTTATGGCTATTTAAAAGGTGAACATGGCACTCATCGATTAGTCAGACAAAGCCCTTTCAATGCTGATAATTTGCGACAAACTTCTTTTGCTTTAGTAGAAGTCTTGCCTATTGTTGAAGATAGTCAAGAAATTGACATTAAAGATAAGGATTTAACTTGGAATTTTACTCGGGCAGGTGGGGCTGGTGGTCAATCAGTTAATAAGCTGAATACTGCGGTAGAACTAAGTCATGAGCCGAGCGGTATTACTGTTAAATGCAGAGAAGAACGTAGTCAAATTCAAAATAAAGAACGAGCACTGAAAATTTTGAAAGCAAAACTAGCCAAAATTCAAGAAGAAAAACTAGAAAACACCTTGGCTAAAGAAAAAGGTGACCATCAACATGCGAGTTGGGGTACACAAATTCGTAATTATGTGCTTCACCCATATCAATTAGTAAAAGATACTCGTACCCAAGTGGAAACAAGTCAAACTGCTGAAGTGCTCGATGGTGATTTAGATCAATTTATTTTAGCTTTGATTCATTATTAAATTGCTTTACAATAAAAAATGAAGGAAATTTTTTATGACAGAATTGCAAAAAATAGATATTGACGAAAAAGCAAAAATTGAAGACAATCTAAATCCTCCAAATACTATTATCGAAAATTTGGATGACAGCCCAGTCAACATAAACAACAAACAAAATAATAAACAGGAAGATGAACAAATGAACAAAAAACAAAAGAAAAAATTTATTATTTTTGCGCTTATAGCAATTCTAGCTGGAATTCTGACCGGTTATGGCAGCTCTAGACTTAAACAAAATAGCAAATCTGGAAAAGGTGATTTTGCTCAAGTGGCAAGTGAAGTTAGTAGCATCAAAGCTGGCGATGTTTTTGGTGTATCTGATAAAGATACTTTTTCTGATAGCGCTCAGGGTTATTTAGAAAAAGGAGGAGTTAATGGTGAAGGATCACATCGACTACTTCGAGAAGGTGGAAAAAGCCAAACCATAACTCTCACTTCTTCAGTTACTGATCTAGATGATTTTCTTGGTATGGAAATTAAAGTTTGGGGTGAAACTAATAAAGCTCAGGTGTCCGGTTGGTTTATGGATGTGGGACAAGTAGAAATAATCACTGTTGAAGCCGAATCTCCCATCCAAACTCTAGACTAAACACCCACTTAATGATTTAATGGGAACTGCCTATGATTATCTTTTCAGATGTCAGTAAATCTTTTGGCACTCAAGAAACTGCCATTAAACATTTTTCTTTAGAGATTAAAGATGGTGATTTATTAGTCATCACCGGACCCTCTGGAACTGGTAAAACCACTTTGATGAAATTATTAATTAAAGAATATGATCCTAGTGAGGGAGAAATTGAATTAGATGGAGAAAAATACAGTCAACTAAAAAAAACAAAAATTCCTGAGTTAAGAAGGAAAATTGGCGTAGTTTTTCAAGACTATAAACTCATTAAAGAGATGAATGTTTGGGAAAATATTGCTCTACCCATTTACATTCAAGGAAAAAAAGATCAAGAAGTTGAGGAAAGAGTTACTGATTTATTAAATTTAGTTGAATTAACAGATAAAGCCTTGCTATTTCCCAAACAACTGTCTGGAGGCGAAGCTCAACGAGTTAGTATTGCTCGCGCATTGGCTTGTGGGCCAAAAATAATTTTTGCCGATGAACCAACCGGAAATCTAGATGCTGAAGCTAGCTTAACCATTACTCGTTTACTGAGAAGGATCAATCAGCTCGGCACCACTCTCCTTTTTGCTACGCATGATAATTTAGTACTTCAAGAATTATCCAAAGAAAAAATTATTAGATTGGAAAAAAAGATCAAAAAACTTGAAAAAAATAATGAAAAACCAATAGAAAATGAAAAACAATTAGAAAAAGAAAAAGAAATAGAAAACAAAAATAAAAAAATTAAAAAAGAAATAAACAAAAATAAAAAAATAAATAAAAAATAAGAAAAATATGAAAAGTTTTAATTCTGCCCTGACGGCTATTCGTCGCTCTCCCTATCAAAGCCTTTTGAGTATCATTGTTTTAACAATTACTTTTTTTATTGCTTTCGCTTTTTCAGCAATGACTATTGGTAGTCAAAAAATATTACAATACTTTGAAACTCAGCCTAGAGTAATTGCTTTTTTTAGACTAGAAACCGACAATAAAGAAGTTGATACTTTAGCAGAAGAATTAAGACAAAGAGACTTCGTTAAAGATATTAATATCGTGGACAAGGTTGAAGCTTTGGAGATTTATCGTCAAGAAAACCAAGACAATCCTCTCTTGCTTGAATTAGTTACTGAAGATATTTTACCTATTAGTATTGAGGTTTCTGCTTATAATGCAGAGGATTTAGAAAAAATTAGCCAAATTCTTCAAGACAGTCAATATGTCGAAGATGTGGATTTTCAACTAGATGTTATGCAAAGTTTAATTCGCTGGACCAATGCTTTGCGTCTTTTTGGCCTTTTCTTCTTAATTATTCTAATAGTCGTTTCTTTTTTGATGATTATGGTGACCATCAGCCTTAGAGTAAGTTCTAAACGCCATAGTATCAAAGTGATGAAATTTATTGGTGCAAATAACCAATTTATCAGTCAACCCTATCTTTTAGAAGGCATCTTCTTATCTATCATCGCTAGCGTTGTTGCCTTTGCTTTTTACTTTGCCATGCTTCTTTACACTACCCCCTGGCTAAGTGACTTTTTACAAGATATTATTGAATTCCCTCTTGCTTGGCAGTTTTTCCTTTATCAATTTTTAGGTGGGTTGATAGCTGCTGTTTTACTTGGTACATTCGCCAGCTTAACTGCAGTTGAACGCATGTTAAAGAAATAGTTGACATGAGAATCAAAAAATCCACAGTCAAATTTTTGCTCTCTATCCTACTTTCTTTAATTGTGTTTGCCTGGAACAATCAATTAGTTTTAGCCCAAAATTGTGATGAACAATATAGTTGTAGTAAATATGCTGATGATGACGATAAGCAAGGTGAATATAGTAATTGTTTAAACAATCAAAGAACTTGCTGGGAAAGTAAGATAAATCAAGCTAAAACTGAGGCTAATACACTTCAGTCTACTATTAATATTCTTAATGGTCAAATTCAACTTCAGTCACTTAAAATTCAACAAACAGTTAATGAAATTAATCAATTAGAAAAAGAAATTGATGAATTAACTCAAAGAATTGAAGGTCTAAGTATCTCTCTAGACAAACTAAGTGGCATTCTAATTGAACGAGTTAGAGCTAGTTATAAACAAAGTCGTAAACAATTTAAGGTAAATTTTTTTGCTAGTGATTCTTTTAATCAATTTATTAGCCAATACCACTATCTTAATCAAGCCCAAGAACAAACTTTAGAAGTCATGCATCGCACTGAATTGCAACGTGCCACTTATGACCAGCAGAAACGACTAAAAGAAGAAAAGCAAGAAGAAATTGCTAGGAAAAAAAGTGAGTTGGAAAGACAAAAAGTAGAATTAGATACGCAGAAAAATGTAAAAAATAGTTTACTTGCTGAGACAAAAAATAATGAAGCTATTTATCAACAAAAATTAGCTGAGGCTAATGCTCAACTAGCTTCTTTTAGTCGTTTTGCCAGTACTCTGGGGGTATCCCTTCTTTCTAATCAGACACATTGTTCTGACTGGGGTTGTTATTATTCACAAAGAGATGCTGAATGGGGAAATGTTTTACTTGGCACTTCAAATGTGTGGACTATAGCTAAAGCTGGCTGTTTGGTTACTTCTGTATCCATGATAACAAGTCATTATAATAAAACACTAACTCCTAAACAAATTGCTAGCAATAGTAGCCTTTTTGATGGCGCTTTTTTGAATTTTGAACTGAATATTAATGGAATTCTAATTAATAGGAAAGTATTATGTTATAACAGCTCTTGTTTAGATGGTGCCTTGGAAGGAAATAATCCAGTAGTTGTCAGATTAGATGCTAATAATTTTGCTGGAACTCATTTTATAGTTATCACTAAAAAAGAAGATGGTAAATATATAATGCATGATCCGGCTATGGAAAATGGTCACGACAAAAATTTTATTGATCATTATTCACTTAGTTTAATAACAAGGGTGGATAGAGTTAGTGTTCAATAAATTGCCAGTCTAGTCAAAAACTAAAAATTTGTTAATATATTTCTATGTCTAAAACCCAATCTCAATATCTAGATCAAGCTTTTAATGAAGAATTAATTCAATTGTTAAGAATTTTTATAAAAAAACATAAAGATTATGGCAAAAATAATATTTTAGATAATGGAGAATTAGGCATTATTTTTCGCATTAATGATAAATTACGTCGTTTACAAAATTTAGCTAGTAATGGTGCTGAACCAAAAAATGAAAGTTGCTGTGAGAATTGGCAAGACATTGCCGTTTACGCCATTATTGCCATTCTTTTAAGAGATGGTCGCTTTAAAGACTTAGTTTTAGATCCTAAAAAATAATTAAATTAGCTGGCTATTATCTTTTCTCGATATCTTTTTGTGCTTGCTGGGCAAGACATAAATATCTTGATGATAATCATTCTCACCTACTAATTGTGCTTCTCCTTTAAGGACTTGTACCATCGGCCGGCAAGCCCAACAACCATTTTCACCATGTGGGCATTTAAAGTGCTCTAGTTTTCGAATAGTTTTAATTTTTTTAGCAATCGCTAACACTTCTGCTTCTGCCCATGCTAAATCTGGTAGTTTTTGCTCTTGTGGTTGATCGCTAGATTCTAAATACCAATAACTAGCCCCAGCGACTTCTCGATGCTGGCAATAATGCACTAACAAATGATAAATAGGCAATTGCAAAGAGCCTTCGTTTTCATCGTTCTTACCGGTTTTAAAATCAATAATGTGGACTTGATCTTTCTCTGGCAAGTATTCCAACCAATCAATTTTGCCACATAAAATAATTTCTTCTTCTTCTGAAAGCCAAAACCAGGGCAAATCATCTTTAATTTTGACCGCTAAACGGCTCAGAGGACCCGGATTATTCATCACTTTCCTCAACATGTCTGCTCCACGCTCTTTATATGCCATTTCTGTTTTATCATCAAAAAAACCACCTTTTATGCCAGTAAATTTTTTCCACTCTTGATCAAATTTTTTAATTAAACTTTCGCTAAAACGTTCTTCCGCAGGAATAACAGACAAAGCCTCTATAACACTATGAACAGCTGCTCCTAAGGCCAAAGGTGGAGAGATTAATTGAATTTTGTGTTTAGTTTTGGGATCTTTATAAACATTTTTTAAATAATAAGCTCGAGGACAGTGCAAAAAATCACTAATAGAACTATGAGAAACCCAAGTTGCCTTATATTTATCAGCCATAATTAAACCATTATATCGAAAGCCTAGTTTTTTGCTATAATGAATGCTAAGTTTTATGTCAGATGAAATAAAAAAAACCAAACAACTGTGTGACCTCTCTCATTATTTCGATGATTACATTAGACAATATCAAATGGATTGGGAATATCGCCATCAACCGGTGATTTCTGCTCTTGAAGTAGACGAGGTCGCCTCCAAAATTGCTAAAGCTTATGAAAAAGTTCGAGAAGTAATAGATTGGAAAGAAGAAAATTTATTGCGTCGAGCGGCTATTGAGCGTATTTTGAAACGTCGTTTAGTTTCAAAACTTTACGGCATTAGTATTATGCCTGACGTCAAAGCTAAAGAAATTGCTGAACCGATGGCTTTGGAACTAATGCGCAGTGGTTATTTTGACAGCGGACGTATTGGTCGCAAACAAGTTACAGAATTAGAAAACATTCTTAACAAATACATTAAAATTATGAGCGACAGTCGTTTGCCAAGAGGCAACGATGACGTTTACGTTAAGAAAAAAATTAATTTTTATAACTGGATTATCGAATTAGCAGCTTGTGAAATTGAAGAATTATTATTTCCTAACTTTAAAGAAAATGCGTTGATTAACTTAATGACCAATGTGCTTTATAAGCGGATTAAAATTTTGCCCAGTAACAAAGTTAGCGACATGGAAAAGTTTTTACAAACTTATATTGCAGTTCATCGAACCTTATACAATTTTGACAATCCAATTATTGCTTTTAACTTAATTAAAATTAAATACCCTTTTTGGGTTAAAGAAGATCCCAAAAGTGTTAAGCAGGTTACTGAGCAAGCGGTGGAAATTCGTCAGGAAATTGAAAAAGATTTGGAAAAACCTTTGGGTAAAGGATTCTTCCAAATTGCTGCCAAATATGATGCTGCTTATCGTTTAATTAATGATATTACAGATGAAATTAATGATACTCCAAGCATGGTTAAAGCTAATTATGCTGATGAGGAAAAACTAGATAAATTAATTGAAACTGTTTACGATAGAAGAAGAAAAAATCTCAAAAAAAAGTTGTTTAGATCGGCAATTTATTCTACTCTGTCGATTTTTGTAGCTGGCGGAGCTAGTTTTATTATTTTTGAGGGACCAGTGGCTAGATGGGCAGGAGTACCTTTTAGCATCTTAACTCTTTTCTTTGACTTACTGATACCAAGTTTTGTAATGTTCTTATTGGTTTTAGCTATCAGGCCACCTCATCCTAATAATTTTCCCGTAGTTGTTAAAGAAATTAAAAAAATAGTTTATCATCAGGCTGAAGAAGATGTTTATGAACTGGCATTAAATAAAAAGAAAAATAAATTTTTACATGCCTTATTTGTAATAATTTCCACCCTTTTTGGTCTTGCTGGTTTAGCTCTTATCTTTTGGGTTTTTAAAATAGCAAAAGTACCTTGGACATCCATGTATATTGATACTGTTTTTACAGCTATGGTCTTTTTTGCTGCAACAGCTATTAAAGCCACTTCAAAAGAAATTACTATTCAAGACAAGGGGAATATATTAGAATCCTTTTTGGATTTATTTTCCGTACCAATGGCAAAAATTGGGCAATGGTTTAGTAATAAGTGGCGAGAATATAATATCGTTTCTGCGTTATTTACAGCCCTTGTGGATACACCATTTTCAGCTATCATCCGCTTAGTTGAAGATTGGCGCAATTTTCTTAAAGAAAAAAGTGCGGAAATTCATTAAATAGTGCTTAATCAGTTATAAAAAACAACCCTATAAGTTCCGTAAAAATGGCTGTTAGATAAGCTGGTAAATAATAATTGTTGCTTAGCCAAATCATTGTTCCATTCGTGAAACAATTAGCTAAACCAGTACGCATAATTATTAAAGTAAAGACTGCCGGCAAAACTAAGAAAGCTAGAAGCTTTA
>Ga0172377_10002561_pt1 | contig 18568 bp, 20 predicted proteins | sample Pumphouse3metaG_FD_119749 | JGI IMG/M metagenome (GOLD analysis project Ga0172377, IMG submission 119749) | Leachate microbial communities from a municipal landfill in Southern Ontario, Canada - Pumphouse #3 metaG | ecosystem: Engineered > Solid waste > Landfill > Unclassified | place: Canada...
GTCACAGTCGCCGACGGCATGGTGAACGTTGAGGGTCCCAAGGGAACTCTCAGCCAGCCCTGTCGCCCGGAAGTCATCGTGGATGTGAAGGACGGCCAGGTCCTGGTTTCCAGAAAGGACGACTCCAAGCCGTCCCGGAGCTACCATGGCCTGTATCGCCAGTTGATCAACAACATGGTCGTGGGAGTCACCCATGGCTACACGAAGAACTTGGTGGTCAATGGCGTCGGTTATCGTGCCGAGGTCAAAGGGAACCTGCTGGTTCTCAACTTGGGGTATTCGACGATCATCGAATACGTCATTACTCCCGATGTCAAGATCACCAGCGACGGTCCTAACAAGATCTCCGTCTCTGGGATCAGCAAGCAGCGCGTCGGACAGGTTTGCGCAGAAATCCGTTCGCTGAGAGCTCCCGAGCCGTATAAGGGCAAGGGTATCAAGTATGACACCGAGGTCATCCGGCGCAAGGTCGGCAAGTCCGGCGGCAAGAAGTGATCGGTAGGGTAAAGAGATGAATAGAATTATCGATAAGAACCGGAAGCACGCCAAACGCAAGCTTCATATCAGGAAGAGCATCTCCGGAACTGCCAGCAGACCGAGGATGACAGTGTTCAGAAGCAACCTCCACATGTATGTCCAGGTGATCGACGATGAGGCCGGAAAGACTTTGGTCGCCGCCAGCAGCGTCGAAAAGGAGCTGAAGGGCTTGAAGAACAACGTGGAAGATGCCGCCAAACTGGGCGAGATCGTCGGCAAGAGATTGCTTGAGAAGGACATCGACTCCGTCGTGTTCGATCGCAACGGCTATCTCTATCATGGAATCGTGAAAAGTATCGCTGACGGCGCCCGGAAAGCCGGTGTCAAGTTCTAGGGGGATATTGTGGAAAGAACGAGAAACAGAGAAAAGAACGACGATTTCGTCGAAAAGCTGATCAAGCTCAACCGCGTCGCCAAAGTCGTCAAGGGTGGCAGAAGGTTCTCCTTCTCCGCTCTGGTGGTCGTCGGCGATCAGAAGGGCAAGGTCGGATATGGTTTCGGCAAGGCGAACGACGTCACCGAGGCGATACGCAAGGCCGTAGATCGCGCAAAGGCTCACATGATCGAGGTCCCCATGAAGAAGACCACGATTCCTCACGAGATTCTCGGCGAGTACAAGAGTGCCAGCGTGTTGCTCCGGCCTGCGGTTCCTGGTACCGGCGTGATCGCCGGCGGGGCCGTCCGAGCTGTCTGCGACGCCTGCGGGATCAACGATATCCTGAGCAAGTCCTTGGGATCCAAGAACGCCATCAATACGGTCAAGGCCGCGTTTGATGCCCTCGAGCATCTCTTTGATGCGAAGAGCGTCGCCAAGAACAGGGGTAAGTCCCTGAATGAGTTGTGGGGTTGATCCGATGGCAGCGGCAAAAGAAAACACAGCGGCTCCGAAGCAGATCAAGATTACCTTGGTCAAGGGGCTTTCCGGCAGACTTCCCGCCCAGCGCAAGACAGTGAAGGCTCTGGGCCTTGGCAAGATCAACAGCACCGTCGTGCGTGAGGCGACTCCCAGTATCCTGGGTATGGTCCGCGTCATCGAGCACATGGTGACAGTCGAGGAGATGTAAGATGGCAGAGATCAGAGCACCCTATGGTGCCAATACCAAGAAGACGATTGTCGGTCGCGGAGCTTCTTCCAAGGGGCGTTCCTGCGGAAGAGGGCATGACGGACAGAACTCCCGCACCGGCGGCGGTCCCCGCCCTGGCTTCGAAGGCGGTCAGATGCCTTTGTACCGCCGGGTAGCTCGCAGAGGGTTCTCCAACTATCCGTTCAAGCAGGAATACGAGGTTGTGTCCCTTGATTCACTGTCCAAGAAGTTCGAGGATGGAGATGTCGTGACGCTTGAGTCTCTCAAGGAGCGCAAGCTGGTCAAGGGCTACGATGTCCAGGTCAAGATTCTGGCCAACGGAGAGCTGACCAAGAAAGTGGTCATCGAAGGACTCAAGGTATCTGCGAACGCGATCGAAAAGATCAAGGCCGCGGGTGGTGAAATCAGATAACAAAGAAGGACGCAATGGCAAACTCCTTAGTTCAGATGTTTAGAATCAAGGATCTCCGGAAGAAGATATTCTTCACCCTCCTGCTGCTGGTCGTCAGCCGCATCGGAGCGGTGATTCCTATTCCGGGAATCGACCCGGAAGTTCTTAAGCTGTACTTTCTTTCCCAGAGTAATACTTCCAATATCGGGTTGACCGAGTATTTGAATTTCTTCTCTGGCGGTGCTTTCTCCAACTTCTCCTTGTTCATGCTCGGTGTCATGCCCTACATCAGCACGCAGATCATCGTGCAGTTGCTGATGCTGGTGATCCCCAGCATGAAGAAGCTGACGGAGGATCCCAACGGAAGAAAGAAGATCCAGAAGTATACCAGATACGGTGCGATCGTCGTATGTCTGATCCAGTCCTATGTGGTCACCATCTACGCCAAGTCCATTCCCGGCGTAATGACGATCGGTATCGTTCCCTTCACGTTGATCGCGATGCTGACGGTCACCACGGGTTCCATGTTCCTGGTGTGGCTCGGCGAGAAGATCACCCAGTTCGGTGTCGGCAACGGCATTTCGCTGCTGATCTTCGCCGGTATCGTCGCTAGGATTCCCGAGGCGCTCATGACACTGTTCAAGAGCGTTTCCGTCGGGGACCTGAATCCGATCGTCGTGCTGGTCGTGTTCGCAATGTTCGTCGTGGTGGTCGCTCTCGTCGTGTACGAGGAGCAAGGGCAGCGGAAGATTCCCGTGCACTATGCCAAGCGGGTCGTCGGAAGGAAGATGTATGGGGCTCAGAGCACCTATATTCCTTTCAAGATCAACCCTTCCGGAGTCATCCCGGTTATCTTCGCCTCTGCATTGCTTTCGTTCCCGTTGCAGATCGCTACCACCCTCGGACCGGAAGTTCGTTGGCTGGCGCGGTTCGCCAATTGGCTCAATCCCCAGGGTGCCCCCTATCTGATTATCTACACCCTGCTGATTATCGCCTTTGCGTTCTTCTATACACAGGTGAGTCTGAATCCTGTCGAGATGGCCAAGCAGATCAGGGAGAACGGCGGTTCCGTTCCCGGTGTCCGGACTGAGAAGCTGGAAGAGTACCTGACCAAGGTTCTCAACCGCATCGTCCTCCCCGGTTCCCTGTTCTTGGCTTTCATCGCCTTGATTCCCACTCTCGTCCAGAAGTTCTTCAATTTCCCTGCATCGGTCGCGATGCTGTTCGGCGGCACCTCGTTGCTGATCCTCGTCGGTGTCGATCTCGATACCATGAGGCAGATCGAAGGGATCTTGAAGATGCATCACCACGACGGCATCGCCGGAGTGAGCAAGATCAAGTCGAGAAATCTATAGTAGGCTAGGAGCAAGGTCATGAAAGTGAGAGCAAGTGTCAAACCGATTTGTGACAAGTGCAAAGTAATCAGACGGGCTGGGGTGGTCCGCATCATCTGCGAAAATCCCAAGCACAAGCAGAGACAGAAATAAGGGGTTCGGCGAAAGCCTTCCGTTATAGAAAGAGAGAATTTCAGGAGGCCATTAATGGCGAGAATTGCAGGTGTAGATTTGCCGAACAAGGCAGTGAAGATCGCCTTGACTTATATCTACGGTATCGGCAGGGTTTCCGCGGTCGAGATTTGCAAGAAGACCAACATCGATCCCGACGTACGCATCAACACCCTGTCCGCCGATGACGTCGCCGTACTGCGCAAGGTCATCGAAGATGAATACAAGGTCGAAGGACGCCTTCGTACCGAGGTAGCTTTGAACATCAAGCGTCTGATGGACATCGGATGCTACCGCGGGCTCCGGCACAGGAAAGGACTTCCCGTACGTGGTCAGAGGACGAAGACCAACGCACGTACTCGCAAGGGTAAGAAAAAGACCGTCGCCGGGAAGAAGAAGTAAGGAGTAGTTGAACATGGCTAATGTCAAGAAGAAAATCAAGAAGACGGTATTCGAAGGGAATGTCTACATCCAGGCCACTTTCAACAATACCATCGTCACTGTAACCGATCTCAACGGTAACGCCGTTTCTTGGGCGAGCGCCGGTGGGCTTGGTTTCCGTGGCGCGAAGAAGTCCACTCCTTATGCCGCGCAGACTACTGCGGAAACCGCCGCCAAGAAGGCCATGGATTTCGGTCTTCGCGAGGTCAACGTGTTCGTGAAGGGTCCCGGTGTCGGCCGCGAGAGCGCTATCCGTACGCTCGGCGTACTCGGCCTGAAGGTCCGCTCTATCCGTGACGTAACTCCGATTCCCCACAACGGATGCCGCCCGAGAAAGAGCAGACGTGTCTAATTAGGAGTAGAGAGAAATGGCAAGATATACAGGACCAAAGTGCAGATATTGCAGAGCCGAGAGGAGCAAGCTCTTCCTCAAAGGCGAGAGATGTCATTCCGGCAAATGCCCGATGAACGATAAGGCTGGTCTTCCCGGCAAGGATCCGCGCGCTCGCGCCAAGAAACCTACCGACTATGGCCTTCAGTTGCGCGAGAAGCAGAAGCTCAAGAGAAGTTACTGCATGCTCGAGAAGCAGTTCAAGCTGACGTTCGCCGAGGCGGCCCGGGTTCCCGGGAAGACCGGTGAGAACTTGATCATGTTGCTCGAGCGCCGCCTGGACAATATTGTGTTCCGCATGCATTTCGCAAGCAGCCGCAACCAGGCCGCCCAGCTTGTGAACCATGGGCACATCCAGGTCAATGGCCGCCGTGTGGACATTCCCTCGTACCGCTTGAAGCCGGGCGATGTGGTTTCCGTCGGTCCCAGCGGTCAGAAGATGCTGCTCATCAAGGAGAATCTCAAGGAGTTCTCCAAGTCCGGAATCTCCCCGTGGCTGACTCTGGACGTTGATGCGATGAAAGGTACGTTCGTCGCTATTCCGAGAAGAAGTGAAGTCGTCGATATGAAGGATGTCAACGAGCAGCTGGTTGTTGAATTGTATTCCAGATAAGGAGCAAGCATGGCACGGAAAAACCTTCTGAAAGGCTTTAAGAAGCCTAAGGGGATCACATTCGAGCACAATACGGTCGAGCCGAACTATGGCAAGTTCATCGCCTATCCGTTTGAGAGAGGCTTTGGAACCACGATCGGCAATACCTTGCGCCGTGTCCTTCTGTCTTCGATCCAGGGGTATGCAGTCACCGCCGTCAAGTTCACCTGCTTCAATGAAGAAGGTGTGCCGCATCTGGTGTCCAGCGAGTATGAAGCGCTTCCCGGCGTCCGCGAGGATATCGCGGATATCATCGCCGCACTGAAGAAGCTTCAGATCCGGATGCCCGAGGATTCGGAGGGGACGAACCTGCTGATCGAATGCAAGGGGCCGGGAGTCGTCACTGGCGCGAATTTCGAACGTGATCAGGTGGAGATAACCAACAAGGATCTCGTCCTGTTCACGATGATGGATGACGCTAACATCGAGATGGAAGTGCAGATCGACCTTGGTCGCGGCTATGTCCCGTCTGAAATCAACGAGAAGTATATCGAAGAGATCGGAACCATCCCCATAGATGCGACGTTCTCTCCGGTCACCAGAGTCAAGTATTCGATTGAACCGACTCGCGTCGGTCAGCGCAACGATTACGACAAACTGATTCTTGAGGTCTACACCGACGGAACCATCGCCCCTGAGAACGCTTTGGCCGAAGCGGCGAAAATCGCGAAGGATCACTTCTCGATCTTCATCAACTTCGACGAGAGCCTGATCAGCAGCAATGACGAGGTCGACGAAGAAGAGGAGCGGGTTCGCAAGATCCTCAATACTTCCGTTGAAGAACTTGAGCTGACTGTTCGTTCAAGCAACTGCCTGAAGAACGCGAACATCCGGACGATCGGAGACTTGACCAAAAAGACCGAGGAAGAAATCGCCAAGACGAGAAATTTCGGCAAGAAGTCCTTGTCTGAAATCAAGGAGAAACTGAAAGAGTGGAACCTGAGCCTTGGCATGACAGATTACAGCGTCCTGAAGACTGCGATTAGAGTACCAGGGAACAAGGAAGAAGAGAATGAAGCATAAGATTGGTTTCAATGCGCTGAGCCGGACCACCAGCCAGCGCAAGGCGCTCAAGCGCAACATGGTGACCTCCCTCTTCAGATATGAAAGGATCGAGACCACCAAGGCAAAGGCCCTCGAAGTTCGGAAACTGGCCGAGAAGATGATCACTCGCGCGAAGGTGGACAGTGTCCACAATCGCCGCATGATCGCTCGTGATATCAAGGACGAGGCCGTGCTGGCCAAGTTGTTCACTGAAATCGGTCCTATGTTCGCTGAACGTAAGGGTGGTTACACCCGCATCCTCAAGACGGGCAATCGTTTGGGGGACGCCGCTGAAATGGTGATTCTTGAGCTGGTCGAGAAGACCGAAAAGAAGGCCAAGGATTCCAAGAAGGCTGGGAAGAAGGCAGATAAGAAGGCTGACAAGGCCGAGAAGTCTGAGAAAGAGGTCAAGGCCGACGAGCCGAAGCCTGAAGCAAAGGCTGAGCCTGAGGCGAAGACCGAGTAGGCGTTCGCCATCGGTCGCTGGCTCCGGTTGGAGACAGACCGGATGTCCGGTGGCCACATGTTCCAGATCCGAAAGGGTCGTCCGCAAGGACGAAGCCGCTGTCATTTCGACAGCGGTTTTTTGTTTCGGAAGCTTTCACGCTCCCGTCGTTATGGTTTATTGCAAGAACTTTTTGGGGCATGCTTGATGTGTCGTGCCCCAGACCTTTTCGCCCAAAAAAACATAGTCTTCGCATCAGTCGCGGCCCGCTGCCTCAAACGTGTGCGCAGCCATGGACCTGCGTGGCTAACCATGGACTTTTCCCTCCGGGAGGCTACGTTCCTATCTCCGGATGAGGGGCTGCCATCAAAAAGGCTGTTCTGCGTTATACAGAAATCCTTGGCTTTTTCCTTCGATTTATTCGTATTGAGCCGTTTTCCTTGTTCATTGACTTGAGGTGGGGGACATCGGTTGTGAACATATCTGAGACAATGATTTCATACCTTCAAAGACAAAGCGATGCGATGTCAAGAGATTCCCGCATTGCCTTGACAAGTGGTCATGGCTCTTTTATTATTAGTCCATTACAATAGGGGGTACTGTATATATGAAAAATGTACTGGTTATCCTCCTGGTTGGCTTTGTTGGTATCGTCCTGGGCTGGCTTGTACGTTGGTTGTACGCCAAGTTCAAGCTGACCTCGATCGAGCAGAAGGCTGTTCGGTTGAATCAGGAAGCGATAAAGGAAGCGGAAGCGAAAAGCAAGGAGCTTTTGCTTGAAACTCGGGATCAGTTGCTGAAAGAACAACAGCAGCAGGAGCGAGAGGCAAGAGAACGAAGAAGTGAGTTGCAGCGTTCCGAGAGACGTCTTCTCCAGAAAGAAGAGAACTTGGAACGGAAACAGGCTGAATTGGATGCCAACAAACGGCAACTGGGAGAACGTGATGCGATGCTCTCCCAGAAAGAGTCGAAGATCGCCGAACTCGAGGCGAGCCTCCTCTCTGAACTGGAAAAAATCGCAGGGATGTCGACGGAAGAGGCCAAGCAGGCGATCATCGACTCGATGCAGAACGAAGCCAAGCGTGACGCCCAGCTGATCATCAATAAGATCGAACAGGACGCACAGATCAAGGCTGACAAAGTGGCTCGGGATATCATCGTGACCTCGATCCAGCGGCTCGCAACAGAAGTGAGCAGTGATGTCACGGTCAGTTCGGTAAGTCTTCCGAGCGATGAGATGAAAGGACGGATCATCGGCCGTGAAGGCCGGAATATCCGGACGCTCGAGACGCTCACCGGAGTCGATATCATCATCGACGACACTCCGGAAGCGGTCGTCATTTCCTGTTTCGATCCTGTGCGAAAGGAAATCGCGCGGGTGGCGTTGGAGCGACTGGTCCAGGACGGACGGATACATCCGGCTAGAATCGAGGAAGTCGTTACAAAAGTTACCAAGGAAATCGGACGGACCATCGCCGAAGAGGGCGAGAAAGTGGTGTTCGATCTGGGAATCCACAACATGAGCCAGGAAACGATCCGGGCTCTGGGGCGGCTTTATTTCCGGACGAGCTATGGGCAGAACGTGCTGAGCCATTCGAAGGAAGTGGCGATTCTCGCCGGCATGATCGCCAGCGAAGTCGGCGCCGACAGCGAGATCGCGAAACGTGGCGGGCTGCTCCATGACATCGGCAAGGGCGCTGAGACGGAAAGCGACGCCAACCATGCGGAGATCGGCGCCGATCTGGCCAAGCGGCTCGGCGAGGATCCGAGGGTCGTCAATGCGATTCTATCCCACCATAACGATGTCGAGCCGACGTGCATAGAAAGCGTGATCGTCCAGATCGCCGATGCCATCAGCGCCGCAAGGCCTGGAGCAAGACGTGAGACGCTGGACAACTACATCAAGCGTCTTGAGAGCCTTGAGCAGATCGCCGAGAGTTTCGAGGGTGTCGACAAGGCCTATGCGATCCAGGCAGGCCGTGAACTGCGGATCCTGGTCAACAACGACACGGTCTCCGATGAAGGAGCGAAAGAAATCGCCAAAGGTATCGCCAGCCGAATCGAGGCTGAGTTGCGGTATCCTGGACGGATCAAGGTCACCATCATCCGCGAGATGCGCGTAGTGGAATACGCACGGTAAGTAAAGATAGGAATTGAGTAGTGGCAGAATCGAGAAGTTTGGTAGCTCTGTTGATCGGGGATGTCTGCGGCAGACCCGGTTGCAGGGCTCTTTTTATGGGGTTGCCCCTGTTGAGAAAGGAGTTCCACGCCGATATCGTCGTGGTCAACGGCGAGAACGCCGCCAACGGCTTCGGCCTGTCCGCGGAGATCATGCGGCAGTTCTTCGAACGCGGGGCGGATGTCATTACGACGGGGAACCATATCTGGCAGCAGGATGACATCCTGCCGTTTCTGGATTCCGAGCCGAGATTGCTCAGACCTGCGAACTATCCCCCGCAGGTGCCCGGACATGGATCTGTCGTCGTCGAGCCGGGTGGCCGAAAAGTCGCGGTGCTGAATCTTCAGGGGCGGACGATGCTTCCTTCGATCGATTGTCCGTTCCGGATCGGTTTGGAAACGGTCGAAAAGCTGAAGAAGCAGACGCCTGTCGTATTGGTCGATTTCCATGCTGAAGCGACCGATGAGAAGGAAGCCCTTGCGTTCCATCTTGACGGAAAGGCGAGCGTCGTCGTCGGAACGCATACCCATGTGCAGACGGCGGATGAGAAGATCCTGCCCGGCGGAACAGGGTATATCTCCGATCTTGGGATGAGCGGACCTCTGGACAGTGTCATCGGTTCAAATCCTGCGATCTCCATTCAGAAGCAACAGACGCAGATGCCGTTGCGAAACGAGATTCTCGAAGCGCCGGGGTCGTTGCAAGGGGTGTGCTGTACGATCGACGCCGCCACGGGAAAGACGAAGTCAATCGTTCGGTTCTCACGTCAGTTCGGAGTCTAGCCATGTCCGATTCTTCGTCGCCACTTCATTCTGCCAAGATGGCGCCGATTCTCAAAGTCCTCGGAGACCGATTCCCCGAATACGACAAAGATCGGTTGACAGCGTTCATCGTATGCAAGAACGTCCTAGTCGACGGGCAGCTGTGTACCGATCCAAAAGCGAAGATATCGCCGGGTGTGCCGATCCGGTTCACGTTCGACAAATTCGTATCCCGCGGGGGGCTTAAGCTCGAACATGCGCTTGCACAATGGAGGATCGATGTTTCTGGTTTGGTGATGCTCGACGCAGGATCCTCTACCGGTGGTTTCACCGACTGTCTGTTGCAACGTGGGGCGAAACTCGTCCATAGTGTCGATGTCGGCTTCAATCAGCTGGACTGGAAGCTGCGCACCGATGCGAGAGTAATCGTCCATGAAAAACAGAACATTATGACGCTTGAGGCTCTCGATCCGACTCCGCAGGCCGCGGTATGCGATCTTTCGTTCCGATCGATCAAGGGGGCGGCGTCCCATATCCTGTCGCTCTGCGGCGGCACTTGGTTGATTTCGTTGATCAAGCCGCAGTTCGAAGTTCCCCGCTGGCAGGAGAATTTCTTTGGTGTGGTGGAGGATCCCGACTTGCTTGAGCGAACCATGCGGAATGTCCATCAAGCGCTGGAAGAAGATGGAGTAGGTATCAAAAAATTGATTCGTTCTCCGATCACCGGCCGAAAGGGCAACATGGAATACCTTGCGCTACTGATGCTAGGACCAGGGATGGATGAAGCGGAATTCATGGATACGCTACAGTGATGTGATTTCCCCGTCCAGCATGATGACGACGTGACGGATGCCGTCCAATGCGAGCAACGACCGTCTGATTTGCTGCACCGCTGGCGTCATGCCGAATGCAGGCCAGATCGTTGCGCTATCGAGCAGCGGACCCGAAAAGTCGACATAGATCGTTCCGTTCGATTCCGACAGGCCTCGAAGCGAGGTTCCTGGCGCGACCAAGGAGATCGCTCCATGCCTCAAGGCTTCCTGTCCTGGACCGTCCAGCAGAGCCTCGATGGTGTCATGGTAGACTCCTTGTCCGGTTTTCCGTTGCTTGGCCGCAAACGCTTGATACGAAAGTGTCGCTCCTTCGTGAGTCGCTTTCGATATCGGAATGACAAAATATGGATACACGGTCCGGCTGTCTGCGACATTCGTGCCGGATGCGGTACGTTGTCGATGTTCGGAGATCAAGTCGATGGCGCCGCTTTGGATGATGGAAGCCTGTACTTTGGGGAACATGACTGCGGTGACGGCCGCGGCAAAAACAATCCATGCAAGCCACCCGTAGAGCATCGGATGGCGCCGTTTCCGTCGCGACGGCATGGCTTTCCTTTCGTTGTTATCCCCTTGCCGACCATGAATCGGATCATCGTCCGTGCCATCGTCGTCCTGGTCGAGAGGCGGAATATAGTCATCATCAATCGGAAATCGGTCGTCAGCCATGGAACCAGCATACTCCACAACAACCCGACAGGTAAAGATTTTCGGACGCTTCACGCTGAAACCCAGCTTTACATGGGTAGATAAACTCCGTATAGTTACAAAGAAGATATGAGGATACTCAAAGGAATCCCAGCGTCTTCGGGAATCGCGACGGGGAAGGTGTTTCTGTATGAGCATGAAACGTTGGAAGTCCCCCATGAGCAATATACCGATGACGGACGCGCCGCCAAGGAAGTAGTACGGTTCAGCGAAGCCATGGCCATGGTCCGGGGCGATCTGAAGCGTCTCGGCCAGACATCCTTGGACGGTGAGCAGAAGGATATTCTCCAGACGCATCTGATGATGCTCGAAGACCCGGAATTCGACTCCGGGGTTCGTTCATATATCACGACGAACAAAGTAAATGCTGAATGGGCGGTCGAGGTCGTCGCTACTCAGTTCGTCAAGACGCTGGAAGCAGCCGGCGATCCGGCGCTCCGGGAACGGAGCGTCGATCTGAAAGACGTCAGCCTACGGATCATGTCGATGCTGATGGGGGTCAAGCGGGTCTCGCTCGCCACGTTGTCCGAGGATGTCGTTCTTGTATCCGACTCCTTGTTGCCGACTGAAGTGCTGTCAATGGACAGGATGCATATCCTCGGCATCGCCCTGAACGGCAGCGGACGTACCAGCCATGTCGCCATCCTCGCCCGGTCGTTCAATATCCCTACCGTGGTCGGACTGGGTGCGATCACTAAGAAAGTGAAGGCTGGCGACGAGATCATCGTCGACGGCAATCATGGAGAGGTCGTCGTACGTCCCGAATGGAGCACTGCACAGAACTTGCGGGACAGATATGACCGGTGGATCGCCCATGAAGAAGCCTTGTGGGAAGTGGCGACGCTTCCATCGGAGACTACGGACGGACATCGCGTCGTACTCAAGGCGAACGTGGAGATGGTCGACGAACTTGATGCCGTGTTGCGTAGCGGAGGCGAGGGAATCGGCCTGTATCGATCTGAATTCCTCTTCATGCGCCCCGGCGGTCTAGCTTCGGAAGAGGAGCAGTTCGCCGCCTACCGGAAAGTGGTGGAACGAATGCAGGGCAAGGGCCCGGTCACGATCCGGACGATCGATGTCGGAGGGGACAAGGTCGTTCCCGGACTCGGCATCGACGAGGAGAATCCGATCCTCGGCTGGCGGGCGGTTCGATTCTGTCTGTCGCGGAAGGATATCTTCCGTGTGCAGCTACGTGCTTTGTTGCGTGCTTCGGCCTATGGAGAACTGAGGATTATGTTTCCCATGATCAGCGGGATCGAGGAACTGGAAGGGGTACTGCTGATTCTCGAGCAAGTCAAGGATGAGTGCCGCAAGGCGCATGTTCCGTTCGACGAGAACGTGCAGGTCGGCACGATGATCGAGGTTCCGTCCGCGGCGTTGTGTGCGGACATCCTTGCCAAGCGGGTCGATTTCTTCTCCATCGGAACGAACGACCTGATCCAATATACCATTGCCGTCGATCGGGGGAACGAAAAGATAGCGTATCTTTACCAGCCCTATCATCCTGGAGTGCTCAGGTTCATCCGGATGATCATCGAAAAAGGGCATGCCGCGGGTATTCCCGTCGGCATGTGCGGCGAGATGGCCGGCGATGCAATGAGCGCTGTTCTGCTGACAGGGTTGGGGCTGGACGAATTCAGCATGAGTCCCCAGAGCCTTCTGGAGGTTCGCAAAATCATTCGCGGCGTATCGTTCTCGGAGGCGCAGGCGTTGGCGGAGCATGTCATGAAAATGGATTCGTATCTGAAGATAAATACATACGTAAGGGAATGGATGCATGAGCGATTCGATTATTTCACCTCAGTCTGAGGACCGGAACATCCCGGTCGTAGCGATCATCGGGCGCCCCAACGTGGGCAAGTCCACGCTGTTCAACCGCTTGATCGGCAAACGTCGGGCAATCACCGACCCCACGCCAGGCGTCACCCGCGATCCGATTCCCGAACGATGGTTGCTGGGCAACCATCCTGTGACGCTAATCGACAGCGGGGGCGTGAAGATGGAGCAGGAGGGGCTCGATTCCCTCGTCAGCGAGAAAAGCCTCAGCCTGCTGGACAAGGCCGACGCCATCATCTTCATGATGGAATGCACCGGAGTCACTGCCGAGGATATGATGCTTGCCGAACGGTTGCGCCGATACAGCGACAAGCTGGTGCTGGCCGTCAACAAAGTCGACGACGTGTCCCGCGACCCATTGATCTGGAACTATTTTTCCTACGGCTTCCAGCGTGTGGTCGGTATTTCCGCCGCACATGGTCTGGGAATTGAAGAACTCGAGGACACCCTGCTGGGCATGCTCAATCTGGTGGAAATCGATGAAGCTCCTGAAAAGGAGCACAGGATCAAGCTCGCCATCATGGGCAAGCCGAATACCGGAAAGAGCACGCTGACCAACTACCTCAACGGTTCCGATATTTCGATCGTCAGCGATATCCCGGGAACGACGCGCGATGTGGTCCGGGGTGGCTTTTCGTACAAGGGGACGGATTTCACAGTCCTCGATACCGCAGGTATCAGACGGAAGAGCAAGGTTGGCGAAGACGTGGAGTATTATTCGGTCAACCGCGCCATCAAGACGATCGACGACTGCGATGTCGTGCTGCTGATGATCGATTCCGTCGAAGGACTGTCGGATCAGGACAAGAAGATCGCTTCCTTGATCGTCCGTCGAGGAAAAGGCGTGGTTCTGGTCCTGAACAAGATCGACCTGTTGCGTGGAATCGGAAATGAGATGGAGGCGATCAAGGATCGCGTTCGGTTCTTGTTTCCGGTTCTTTCCTTCGCCCCGCTGGTTGACATTTCCGCATTGAAAGGACGGAATATCGACAAGTTGCTCGACACCGTGTGGGCCGTCTGGCGGCAGTTGAACAAGCGAACCGATACGTCCCAGCTGAACAATGCGCTCCGTGCTTGGGCGGAAACCTACCAGCCTCCTCGTGGGGCGAGCGGCCACTACAAGGTGCTGTACGGAACCCAGGTCAGCGTGACTCCGGTGCGGTTCCTCTTTTTTGTCAACCGGATCAAGGCGTTTCCGCCTGTATACATCCAGTACTTGAAGAATTGCATCCGGCGCGATCTCGGCTTTACGCTGATTCCCATCGAAATCGATCTGCGCGAACGTCGCCGCAATCCGTCCCTGCATACCACGTCTCGTTCGGAATTCCTGTCAGACGAAGACAGAGTTTCTACAGACGATACTTTTGCAGAGGGGAAAGCCTCGAAACCGGCGAAGGCCGCCAGACAGACTTCTGTCCGGCAGGCATCCGGAAGAACTGCGGCAACGAAACCCGCGGCGAAAAAGCCATCCGCTACGAAACGGACCGGAGGCAAGGCGAAGGCGGCGCCGAAACCTAGGAAGCCAGGCAACAAAGCCGCGAAGGGAAAGGCGGAGAAGCTGGCCAGGACCCAGGAGCGGAATCGCAGGGGGCGGGCCAAATAATGGGCTTTTGCGCCGACGCCGGCATACGGGCGATCCTGCTTGATATCGACGGGACGCTGTATCCGCGCCACATGCTCCATGCGCGGATGCTCCGTTCGATGTTTCCTTCCCCGATCGTCGCCGCCCGGTACAACCGGGTACGCAAGAAAATCCGGCTGGTGCAGGAAACGGCGCCGACGGTTCCTCCCACGCTGGAGGGGTTCCGTCGCCGACAGGCGCAGATGATTCTCGCCGACAGTCATCGAGACCTGTCGGAGGATGCCTGCCGCCTGGTCGAGCGCCGGCTGGAGAATCAGTTCTATGACAGGTGGCCCCTGTATTTCGCTTCGATCAAGCCGTTCGACGGAATGCGGGATGCGCTTGTCGAGGCAAGAAGCTTGGATCTGCGTCTTGGAGTCCTTTCTGATTTTCCGATCGCGAACAAACTTGATGTGCTCGGAGTGTCGGATTTGATTGAAAGCGCCTGCTGTTCCGAAGAGTCGGGATATTTGAAACCCCATCCGGCTCCTTTCTCATATCTTCTGGATCGGATGGGGTTGCTTGCGCAGGAAACGCTGTTCGTCGGGGACAGCTATGACAAGGATGTCGTAGGTGCCGCCAGGGCGGGGATGCGTTCCTGCCTGTTGAAACGAGGATATGGTGCCGGACAACGGCATGGCGGTGATGCGTCTACGCGGTATCCCGCGGCCGATTTGGTATGCGGTACCTGGCAGGAGTTCACCCAAAGGGTCTTGAGGAGTTGACTATGGATTTTGTTTTGTCTCCCAGTGGTTTGCCTATCGTGATATCTGTGGTTCTGTTCCTAGTGACGTTGGCAATCATATTCATTCTCCGTTCCGAGGACAAGAAAGAGCGTCGGTTCGAGATGGTCCATCGCCTTGTGGCGAAGACCAAGGCCGAGATGTCTCAGGCGGGAGATCAGCTGATCCAGCGATCTGCTGCGGCGGAAGAGCGTATGGCGCAGAAAGAGCGGGATGCGAAACAGCTGATTTCCCTGATCGATAGCCAGCTCGCCAATATCAAGGACCACTCCGATGATCTTGCGGAACTGCAGCGGGTGCTGGACTATTATCACCAGATGCTCGGGCAGCTCGCCCAGATGACCGAGCAAGCCGAACTCCGCACGACGCAGGTCAAGGACGAAGTGCGCAAAGTGGAGATGGTCAGAACCCAGATCGACGTGTTCCTTTCCCAGGTCGATGAGGCGGATGCCGCGATGCAAGTCCATAGAGAGGCTATCGAGACATTGCGCCAGGAGTCGATCGGCCAGGTAAAGGAGTTGCAGGAGGAGCTTTCGGAACTGGATCGCCAGGCGGTGGCCGGCATGTCCAGGCATCAGGACGAGCTGAAAGCGATCGAACGATCTGCCGTGTCGGCGCTCAACCATGAGGCGGACGAGTTCATGTCCCGCCGTCGCGACCAGCTTGATCAGTTGTTCGATGCCGGTCTGCGCAGGACGGACGCGGCGTTCCAGACCATGATCCACACCGTCCAGGAATTTCTGCGGGAGCTGGATTCCCGGCTTGAGTCCTGCCGGCAGGTCTCCGGTTCCTTGCTGGATGCTGGATCTTCCTCCCTCGCTTCCGTGATCACGGAATTGCAGGGCTATCAGGATCGGATTTCGATGTCCGAAGCAACCCTTCAAGAGCTTGATGAGCGGCGGGAACAAGCGAAGGAAGCCGTCGAACGGCTGGATCTTGAACGACAGGAACTTTCCTCCCGGATCGAAGCGGCCGGGGTGTCGCTCTCAGCCGCCATGGCGGATGTCCGGAAAGCGGAGGAAGAACGCATCTCGGCGGAAGCGAAAAGCTGCGAGGCTCATGAAGATGCCGCACGTGCACATGAGGCCGCCGTCGAAGCTGAACGGAGGAAAGAGGAAGCGGAAGCGCAGATCGCCGAACTACGCGAAGCGGAACTGCAGGCCGACCGGCAGGATCCGGCGAATGAGCCGGCTCAGAAAGAACCTGCTCCGGATGAGAAGCCGGCATTGTCCGAGCCTGAGACGGAGATGCTTGAATCCGATCCAGTTCATGACGACGATCTTGATGAAGAGGATGTGCCCGATTCCGACGAAGATTCCCCTTTCTCCGATCTTGACGATGAAGATCTTGACGATGATCTGGCCGAAATCGAAGACTTGATGGATTTTGACGATGACTTGGCCGATGATCGTTCCGATGTCGATATCCCCGATGAAGATACGTTGGATTATGACGACGATCGGGTATCCGACCGGGATGCGGACGATTTCTCAGTTCAGGTGGAGGATCTGCTCGATGATCTTGAGGGTGACGAGCTGGACGCTCTGGATCCGCTTGACGACGAGTATGACGGCGATTATTCCGAATCTGAAGAGCTTGTCCCGGACGAGCCGGAACCGGAACCTTCCGAGGACGCTGACGACGGTCGACGGCGTCATGTCGCGTTCGTTCCTGTAGGCGAAGAAGAGGAAATCAGTCTGGATGATGACCAGTAACGGGTTCGCTCCTGCAACGAAGCGGCGGGAGTCCTCCGCGCGAGGAAGTCTGGTCTGTCCTTTGGCGCATTCGTGCGGCGGTTGCCAGTTGCAGGGCATGTCGTACCAGGAACAGCTGGAATGGAAGCAGGACTATGTGGACGAAGTGCTGGGGCGCTTTTCCGTCGTGGCTCCGATTCTCGGGATGCAGCGTCCTGTTCGCTATCGCAACAAGATCCAGGCAGTGTTCGGTCGTGATCGAAGCGGTGCGATCGTCTCCGGAATCTACCGTGCAGGAACGCACCGTATCATTCCCGTGCGGGATTGCATGATCGAGGACGAGATTTCGGATAAGATCATCGGTACGGTGCGGTCCTTGATGAAGACGTTCCGTATCGATCCGTATGACGAGGATGCGCAATCGGGATGCATCCGTCATGTTCTGGTCAAGCGCGGATTCTCCAGCGGACAGGTGATGGTCGTGCTTGTCGTGGGTACGCCCCGGATTCCGTCGAAAGCCGATTTCATCAACATTCTCCGGCAACGGCATCCCGAGATCACGACTATCTTGATGAATCTCAATGATCAGCATACAAGCATGGTGCTCGGCGATGGTCCTGAAACGGTTCTGTACGGTCCTGGCTATATCGAGGATGCTCTCTGCGGTCTGCGTTTCCGCATTTCCGCCAAGTCGTTCTATCAGGTCAATCCTGTCCAGACGGAAAAGCTCTATGATATCGCGATGAAGATGGCTCGTCTTTCCGGCACGGAATCGGTGATCGACGCCTATTGCGGGACCGGCACGATCGGCCTTGTCGCCGCCAGACGGGGTGCCGCTCATGTGACTGGGATAGAACTGAATCCTGATGCGGTCCGGGATGCCGTCGCCAATGCCGATCGCAACGGTATCACGAACGTCGAGTTCGTCTGTGCCGATGCGAGCGCCTATCTGAAGGAGCTCGCCACGGAGAAGCGCCATGTCGACGTGGTGTTCCTCGATCCTCCCCGGGCGGGGAGCGACGAGCGGTTCCTTTCTTCGATGATCCGGCTCGCCCCTGACACGGTGGTCTATATCTCCTGCAATCCGCTCACTTTGGAACGGGATCTCCGGTATCTGCTCCGCTTCGGGTCGTACGAGGTGCGTGGCATCCAGCCAGTGGACATGTTCCCGTATACCGACCATGTGGAGACGGTAGTATTGATGTCAAGGGTCGACGGCAAATAGCCGCGAAAGCCCGCTAATACTGCGGTTTTCGGACACTCGGGCAAATTTGGCATTGGGCAGCCAAAACGCTTCTCGGTAACTTATCGAAGGGCAATCTGGGTCAAAAAGTGTTAGAGTTGAGTTGCCACGATAGATGTCACTATGTTGAGTTGCCGAGTTAGATGTTGGGTAGTTGTGGCTGTGAGATAGATGTCGGAAAAAAGGCTCCCACACTGCCATCAGAGTCGGGGAGTTTTTTGAAACAATATTATATTCATACATCGACAACTGTAAATGTGTGTGATATAATATGTACATCTCTCGGAGGTGAAAATCATGGGATTCAGAGAAGACGTTAAAAAAATAAAGGCGCTCACGGATGAGAACCGCCTTGCGATCATGCTTGCTCTCCAGCATGGGGAGAAGTGCGGATGTGATCTGCTGGAGGAACTGAATATCACACAGCCGACTCTTTCGCATCACATGAAGATCCTTGCGGAC
>Ga0172377_10002564_pt1 | contig 18564 bp, 17 predicted proteins | sample Pumphouse3metaG_FD_119749 | JGI IMG/M metagenome (GOLD analysis project Ga0172377, IMG submission 119749) | Leachate microbial communities from a municipal landfill in Southern Ontario, Canada - Pumphouse #3 metaG | ecosystem: Engineered > Solid waste > Landfill > Unclassified | place: Canada...
ACATGCAAGGCCTTCAGTTTTCCCCAGAAGATGAGGGTGATGACTATGCCCAACAGTGCAATTGCCCAGACCATGATGACCAAACGGATGGCCAACGTTGTACCGATATACAGCATCAGCGGTGTGTAGGTGCCGGCTATCAGAAAATAGATGTTGCTGTGGTCAAGAATTCTGCAGATGCGTTTCCCATTGCCATACGGGAGGCTGTGATACAAGGCCGACGCTCCGTAGAGGAGAATCATGGTCAGCCCCCAGATGATGGTACCAACCTTCAGTTGATAGGTGGCCATATCTGGTACCCGAATGAGAATCACTACCAAAGCCACCACACTCAATAAGGTTCCCACCACATGGGTCCATGCATTCTCCCGTTCAGATCTCGGGTCATCATACGTGTGTAAGGTGATATGGTGCTCCAACCAGTGTGTAAGCATATGTTGTTTCATGACACGCTCCTTCTTGCAACCAACCATAACGAAACAAGCCTCTCCGAAGCAATGGTAGATTTGTGCTTTTTTGCTGGTAGGAATCTATCATGCAGTGGATGGAGAAGCCGAATTTTAGTTCTGGGTGTCTATGGGAGGGGTTTTGGGCGAAACGTGAGACGATGACGATTGTTGAAGATACCCAACCCGAGCAGGATGGCCATGCCTCCCCAGAGGGTTCCCGAATCCGGGAACTCGCCGATGAGCAGGATTGCCAACAGTGTTGAGAGCAGGGGTGTGACAAACATGAAATTGGTGACATCCCCAATCTGGGTTGCCAGGGAAAGTGCTTTTGTCCAGAGCAGGAATCCGATGGCTGAGGGGAATATGCCCATGAACAGAACGGCAAGCAACGAGGAGAGAGGAGCTGTGGATAGTTCCTCGATCGCCTGGGGAAGGAAGACCAGGAACATGAGACATGAAGCGGTGATGGTGTACACCGTCGACTGGAGGGATGTGTATCGGGTTCTGGCAAATCGTTGGATCAGGTTGTAGGCGGCAAAGAAGAGTGCAGCTGCCAGCATCCAGACAAGACCCCATCCAAGGGAGACTTCGCGTTTGGCGAGGGTGAGTACCAGAATGCCCAGGAACTCTATGGCAACGGCCACCCAGCCCAGCTTTCCCAATCGCTCCCTGAAGAAGAGGGAGGCGAAGAGTGCGGTGATCACCGGTACGGTGGCTGTGACCACACTTGCCGTAGCGGCGGAGATGGTGGTCATGGCAATGTTGAAGAGGATCTGGTAGAAGAAAAAGCCGAATGCCCCGAGCAAGAGGAACAGGGGAATGTCACGCTTGCTCGGCAGTCCTATGCGCTTGGCCAGGCCGATGCCGACCAAAAGCAGTGCGGCCGACCCATAGCGCAACAAGCCAAGGGGAAACGGGCTGATATCCCTCACCGCAATCCGGGTGAAGACAAATCCCGTGGACCAGAGGACAACCGTGCAGAAGGCCAGGATCAGCGAGAGCGTTCGTTGCTTCATAGGCACCAATGTAGGCTGATTTCCAAGCGGAAATCAAGCACAATGCATACAAAACCAGCAAGGGGCCCGAAGGCCCCCATTGCTTAGAGAATATGCTCCAAAAAGAGTTTGGTTCGTTCATTCTTGGGATTGGCGAACATCTGGTCCGGGGTGCCTACCTCAACGATGCGTCCCTCGTCCATGAAGACGACCTTGTCAGCAGCAGCCTTGGCAAAGCCCATCTCGTGGGTTACCAAGAGCATGGTCATCCCACTCTTGGCAAGCTTGAGCATGACATCAAGCACTTCCTTGATCATCTCAGGGTCGAGCGCACTGGTCGGTTCGTCAAAGAGCATCACCTTCGGGTTCATTGCAAGCGCCCTGGCGATGGCAACACGCTGTTGCTGGCCGCCGGAGAGTTGGGGAGGATACACCTGGGCTTTCTCTTCCAAGCCGACAAGCTTGAGAAGGTCCATTGCCTCTTTCTCCGCTTCAGCCTTGCTCTTTTTCTTTACCTTGATGGGGGCGAGGGTGATGTTCTCCATAACCGAGAGGTGGGGGAACAAGTTGAAGGATTGGAATACCATGCCCACTTCCTCGCGAATCTTGCGAAGATCGACATGAGCTCCGGTAACCTCATCCTCATCAATGAAGATCCTGCCACCGGTGGGCAGTTCAAGCTTGTTGACACTGCGCAGCAAGGTGGACTTCCCGCTGCCGGAAGGTCCGATGATGACAACAACCTCTCCCTTCCTGACGGTAAGATTGGCTTCCTTGACTGCTTTCACCGTCATGTGGCTTGAAGTGACATAATCCTTGGAAAGATTCTCAATACGTATTCTATCCATTTTCGTGCAACCTTTCCTCCAGAATGCCTACCAGTCGGGAGAGCAGGAGGGTAATGATCAAGTAGATGAGTGCAACCACCAGCATGGTTTCCAAAGAAAGGAAGGTCCGGCTGATATACTCCCTGCCTTTGCGCAGGATGTCACTCAGGGCTATCGTCGATACCAAGGAGGAGTCCTTCAGCATCGAAATGAATTCGTTTCCGATTGCCGGCAACACCACCTTGATGGTCTGTGGCAGGATTACATAGCGGAACGCCTGGCTCCTGCTCAAGCCCAAAGCGATGGCAGCTTCCATCTGCCCGCGGGGGATGGCCTGGATGCCTGCACGGACAATCTCACCCATATAGGCACCGAAACAGATGGAGAGGGCGACCACCGCGGCAATCATTCCCTCAATCTTGAAGAAACGCCCCATGGCGTAGTAGATGAAGATGAGCTGTACGAGAAGCGGGATGCCTCTGATGAGCTCCACATACACTCCGCTGACCATATTCACCCAGCGGCGCTTGCTGACCGAACCAAGGCCGGTAACCGTTCCTATCACCAAAGCACCGAGAATGGCGAAGATGGTGGCTTGGAAGGTGACCGGAGCCCCCTTGATGGTGACCAGGAAGATATCCAGATACGGCTTGGGCTTGATGATCATGAGAAGGGCAAGGAGGGCGATGGCGCTGAAGAAGGTGATTCTCCAGGAGTTGAGGATATGTCCCTCATCCTTGCGCGGAATGAGAACACCGTCTGTCATCTGGATGGTAAGCGGCTTTTTCTTTGGCGCATTCGGGTCCACTGAGACGACCTTCTTGCGTACTGCCTGCAGTTTCAACTCATCAATATCGTTTGGTTGTTTGTCCATACATACTCACACAGAAAAGATTTGTCATACAGGGAAGTACTACATAATTATGCATACAAAGTCAAGGTGCTGTGCATAAATATTCACATAATCCCTGCTTTGTAGCTCTGAAAGAGGAACAAGCCGCCCGAAGGCGGCTTGCATCCAACAAGGATCTGATTGCTCTCAGAGAATGTTCCACTTCTTCTTCAGCTCATCCATCTTGCCGCTCTTCTGGATCTGTTCCAATCCATTGTTCACCAGGTCGAGCACTTCCTGGTTTCCCTTGAGCATGGCGATGGCAATCGGTTCAGGATCGCCAAGGTCGCTTGCGCTGCCTGCCACCTTGAGCTTGCTTGCATAGTTGGGATTGGAGAGCACGAAATCGCTTGCAATGACCGAGTCGGTGACCACTGCCTGCAAGTTGCCGTTGAGCATATCCTCAATGGCGAAGCCAATCTCGTCATAGGCCTTGATGGTAGCTTTGAAGGAGGGGTTCTTCTGCATGAAGTCATCAAGGAAGATATGTCCGGTAGTCCCGAGCTGTACACCCACGGTCTTGCCGCTGAGGCTTGCAGTATTGGAAAGGGAAGAGTCAGCAATCGGGGCGAGGATGGCCTGGGTGATCACCATGATGGGGGTGGAGAAGTCCATGGTTGCCTTGCGTTCCTCAGTGACGGAGACACCGCTGGCGACTGCATCATAGGCCCCGTTGGCAAGACCGGCAAAAATGCCTTCCCATGCTACGTTGCGGATGGTGATCTTGACGTTGCTCACCTTTGCAATCTCATTGACCAGGTCAATCTCAAAACCGACGATATCGCCATTCTCATCGACGAACTCAAGCGGCGGCCAAGCACAGTTTGCAGCAAATACATACGATTTCCCGCTTTCCTTCTGGGCTTGTGCAAATAGGAGGCCAGAGGTCAGTACCAAAAGGATCATGAACAGGGCGGCTAGTTTTTTCATTGGATATCTCCTTCATTCGATATGCGAATAATGCATACTTATACATGATATGTCAACTATTGAAGAATAAATATACAGAAAAATCTGAAATTTTGCATAAAAATTGGGGGCCGAAGCCCCCATCATGCTGATGCTTTGTTTACAGCAGGTTCCACTTCTTCTTCAATTGGTCAAACGATCCGTCCTTCTTGGCAAGTTCGAGACCCTTGTTCACCAAATCAAGCAACTCCTTGTTGCCCTTTTTCACGGCAATGGCGATATCTTCTTCGGTGAAGGGCTGGCCTGCCACGGAAAGCCTTGCCTTGTAGTTCTCGTTGGCAAGGACGAAGTCGCTGGCGATCAGCGAATCACAGACAGCAGCATCAACGTTGCCGTTGAGCAAGTCCTCGATGGCCAGACCGATATCATCGTAGGCCCTGCGGGTTACCGGATAGTTTTCCAAGGCGAAGTCACCGGTGGTACCGATCTGTACCCCGATTTTCTTTCCCGAAAGGTCGTCGATGCCTTTGACCTTTGCAGCATCGGAAGTGCGGATGATCACCACCTGTCCAGCCTGCAGGATGGGGGTGGAAAAGTCCATGCTGGCCTTGCGCTCTTCGGTCACGGTCACACCGCTTGCCACCCCGTCGTAAGCCCCATTTGCGAGACCTGCAAAAATGGTGTCCCAAGGAATGTTCTTGACGGTCATGGTGACGCCGACCTTCTCTCCGATGAGAGGCATCAATTCGACTTCAAAGCCGGTCAACTGACCATTTTCCACGAATTCGAGCGGTGGCCAGGTGGCGTCGGAAGCAAAGACATACCCCTCATTGCTCTCCTTTTTGCCTTGGGCAAACACCAGGCTGGAAAGCAAGAGCAGGACTGACAACAGAACAAGTATCTTGTGTTTCATGATAGACTCCTTACATAACATTCGTACGCCCATCATGCAAAGAGACGCTGGGAAAGTCAAGCAAGTGCATAATCATGCACACTTGCCGATCTAGAGCCCTACAATCCTGTTCGTAACCAACAGACCGATGATCAGGCCGAGAAACATTCCGCCGACCACCTGGCTGAACGAATGGCCAAGCATGGTCTTCAGGTTCTCGGGAGTAAACTGACCTTCGCGGTGAATGTCACTGAGGATTCTGCTCCACTCGTTGATGACCTCAGCCTGCTTGCCGGCAGCACGCCTGATGCCCATGGCGTCATGGATTACGATGGCAGCGAACGTTGCACTGATGGCAAAATATATGGAGCCGATACCCTCGGTGAAGGCAACGCTGGTTACCAGGGCAATCACTCCGGCAGTATGGCTGGAAGGCATTCCCCCGGTACTGAAAAGGAGTTTCCAATCGAGAATCCGCTCGAAGACCGCATTGACAAATGGTTTGAGAAACTGGGCAATGAAGAAAGCCAGTGCAGCGGAGAGAAATGGGGCATTTGACAACAGGTCCTGATTCATACCTTCTAAGGTAGCGGTTTTTCACCGCTTGCGCAAGAATGACTTGTGAATTACAGTTGCACACATCACCTGCATCGGAGCCATCATGCAACCTACCGTCCATAAGACTGATACCATCCAATTCTGGGTGCTCAACATTGCCTCGTTTCTCGCCCAGCTCACCATCGCCATGGTCAATCTTGCCTTGGTCTATCACCTTCGCTCGTTCTATATGCTGGGTGCTGACCAGATAGGCATAGCCGCTTCCCTCAGCCCGGCCACCTACCTGTTCTTCTGCATTCTTGGTTCGCGGTACACGGTTCATTTCAGGCCCCGTCATCTGGTTGAGCTCTCCCTTGCAGGCATGGCCGTTTCCGTATTGCTCTTCCTCCTTACCTCCACGTTGGGTGTTGCGTATGCTGCCCTTGCCTCATACGGTGCTTTCATGAGCCTTCTGTGGCCGCAGATTGAGGCATGGTTCTCCCGTGGCAAGGAGGGGGCTGCCCTGAACCGGGTGGCAAATGCCTTCAACTTCTCCTGGTCGTTCGGCGTAGGTATCTCTTCCTACATTGCCGGCTTGCTGGTGGAAGTCTCCACTACCACCCCGTTTGTGGTCTCTCTTGGTTTGTTTGGCGTGGTTTTCCTGCTGATTTTTCTTGCCAGTGCACTGGTTCCCGGAATCAGGGCGGTTTCCAGTGAGCATGAGGATAACAAGACCAACGGGAAAGTGGATGCGAGCACTCCGCTCCGATTCTATGCATGGGCGGGAATCATCGCACTCTACAGTGGGATGAGTGTCATCCTGACCATTTTTCCCCTCTATGCAAAAGAGGTACTGCACATCAGTGAAAGCCAGACCGGATTGCTCCTTTTGGTTCGCGGTGTAGCCACCTGCGTCAGTTTTCTTGTGCTGGGAAAGCTTGAGTTCTGGCACTTCAAGCGACGGTACATCTTCGGTGTTCAGCTGCTGTTCGGTTTGATCTGCCTGATGGCAGTCTCATTTGCCACCGTCGGTCCCTATGCACTCTTCTTTTTCCTGTTCGGCATCCTGTTTGCCTTCGCTTACGACCAGAGCATGTTCCATGGCGCAAGCGGGAGCGTAAACCGGTCGAATCGGATGATCATCCATGAGGTGCTGTTGACGATCGGAACAATCTTGGGAGCGGTCGGAGGCGGGTACATCTACGAGCAGCTTTCCTTCTCCTTGCTCTTGAGAATGATCGGTTTTGCCGCCCTTGTGTTGGTTGGCTTGGAGATGCTGCTGGCCTTGCTGCTTGAAAGAAGAAAGATGAGAAGAGCATGAGGTTTTACACACTCCCTGTGAATCGTATACACTGAAGACAATCTAGCGTGAAGGAGCCAGGTATGGGAATGACATTGACTGAGAAGATTCTCTCCTCCCACTTGCGGGAAGGAGTGCTGGAGACAGGGAAGCCCATTGGTATTCTCATTGACCAGACATTGACCCAAGATGCCACCGGAACAATGGCCTATCTGCAGTTTGAGGCTATGGGACTTCCACGGGTGCAGAACGAGCTGGCGGTCAGTTATGTTGATCATAATACGATTCAGGTGGGGTTTGAGAATGCCGATGACCACCGGTACCTGCAATCGGTAGCCGCAGCAAAAGGGGTGATATTCTCCCGTCCCGGCAATGGCATCTGCCATCAGGTCCATCTGGAACGCTTCGGCAAGCCGGGCAAGACCCTGCTTGGAAGCGACAGCCACACCCCTACCGGCGGTGGGCTGGGCATGATTGCCATCGGGGCCGGCGGCCTGGATGTGGCGGTAGCCATGGCCGGTGGGCCGTTCCACCTGATCGCCCCGAAGGTCATTGAGATCCGCCTCCACGGAAGACTGCGCAAATGGGTGAGTGCCAAGGATGTGATCCTTACTGTCCTTGAGCGTTACGGGGTGAAGGGCAATGTGAATTGCATCTTTGAGTATACCGGCGAAGGGGTGACTTCATTGGAAGTCCCGGAGCGTTCCACCATCTGCAATATGGGAGCGGAGTGCGGGGTGACCACCAGCCTCTTCCCCTCCGATGAGAAGACCCGTCTCTTTTTGAAAGCACAGGGTAGGGAAGAGGATTGGACAGCATTGGCAGCTGATGAGGATGCCACCTATGATGGGCTTTTTGAGATTGACCTCTCGACGCTTGAGCCCAAGATGGCCTGTCCCCACTCCCCAGGTAACATTGCAACCGTCGCATCACTGGAGGGGAAGGCTGTCGACCAGGTCCTGATCGGTTCCTGCACCAATTCCAGCTATGCCGACATGAAGAAAGTTGCGGATATCCTGGATGGGCACACGGTTTCCGAACGGGTAAGCCTTGGCATTGCCCCTGGCAGCCGGGAAGTGCTTCTGATGCTCAGTCAGGACGGTTCTCTGGGCAAACTCATCCAAAGTGGTGCCCGCATATTGGAAAGTGCCTGTGGCTTTTGCATCGGCAACCACCAGAGCCCCGGAACGGAAGGGGTATCGCTGAGAACCAGCAACCGCAATTTCGAGGGTCGCAGCGGAACCAAGTCTGGACAGGTCTATCTGGTCAGCCCCGAGACGGCAGCGCTTGCAGCCATCACCGGCCGGTTCACCGACCCCCTTTCCGACCATGGTGTTGCCTTCCCTGAGGTGGTGCACCCCACCCAGTTCCTGATTGATGACACCATGTTCGTATTCCCCCCTGCAGAGGGTTCTGATGGGGAAATCTTCCGTGGCCCGAACATCGGCGATCCACCGAAGAACACTCCGCTCAAGGAGTCTCTCGAAGGGTACGTGACGATCAAGGTGGGGGACAAGATCACCACCGACCACATCATGCCGGCAGGCGCACGCCTGAAGTACCGCTCAAACATCCCGGTATACTCAAAGTATGTCTTTGAACCGGTGGACGAGCACTTCAGTGAGCGCTGCACGGAAAACCAGGACCGGGGCAAGGACAACTTCATTGTTGCCGGAGCTTCCTACGGCCAGGGTTCCAGCCGGGAACATGCAGCCATCTGCCCGATGTACCTGGGAGTGAAGGCAGTGATCGCCCTCTCCATCGAACGAATCCACCAGAACAACCTCTGCAATTTCGGTATCATCCCTCTGACCTTTGTCGATGAGGCTGACTATCAGAAACTTGACCAGAACGATGAGCTGGTGCTTGAGAATGTGAAACAGCAGATCGAAAGCAAGGAAGTGGTGCTGAAGAACAAGACGAAGAGCCTGGAGATCAGGCTGTTGTGTGATGTCACCGACGAACAGCGTTCCATGCTGATCAGCGGTGGGTTGCTCAACATACTCAAGGAGAGAAACTGATGGACGGCAAGATCAGCAAGGTTCAGGGAAAGCTGGTGGTTCCTGATCAGGTGACCATTCCCTTCATTGAAGGGGATGGGGTGGGACCCGAGATTACCTCGGTCATGCAAAAAGTGGTGAACAAAGCCGTCCTGAGCGCCTATCAGGGACAACGGGCAATCCAGTGGAAAGAGGTGTTGGCCGGACAGAAGGCGAAGGATCTTGTGGGCACCTATCTTCCCGATGAGACCCTGGAGGCGATCACTGCGTACAAGGTGGCGATCAAGGGCCCCTTGACCACTCCGGTGGGGAAGGGGATACGTTCGCTGAATGTTACCTTGCGCCAAACTCTTGACCTGTACGTCTGCCTCCGTCCGGTGGAGTACTATCCGGGTGTTCCTTCCCCGGTCAAGCATCCGGAGAAAGTTGATATGGTAGTCTTCAGGGAGAATACCGAAGACATCTATGCAGGCATCGAATGGGAAGCAGGAAGCGAGGAAGTGGAGCGTGTCATAGCCTTTCTGGAGCAAGAGATGGGTGTGAAGAAAATCCGCTTTCCCAAGACCAGTGCGGTGGGAATCAAGCCTGTCTCAGTTGAGGGCAGCGAGCGACTTATCCGCAGTGCCATCACCTACGCTCTTGAGAACCACCGCAGAAGTGTCACCCTGGTGCATAAGGGCAATATCATGAAGTTCACCGAAGGTGGATTCCGGGCCTGGGGATATGCGCTTGCAAAACGGGAGTTTGGTGCTGTGGAGGATGAGAAGGGCAATGTATCCATTCCTCGTGAGGGGGAGCAACCGCTGTATCTCAATGATTGCATCTGTGATGCATTCCTGCAGAACATCCTGCTCAAACCCGAAGCGTATGATGTCATTGCCACCCTGAACCTCAACGGGGATTATGTCTCGGATGCCTTGGCGGCAGAGGTGGGCGGGATCGGCATCGCTCCCGGTGCCAACATCAACTTTGACAGCGGTTTTGCCATCTTCGAGGCAACGCATGGCACCGCACCTGACATTGCAGGGAAGCAACTGGTCCATCCGCTCTCCTTGGTGCTCTCAGCACAGATGATGCTTGAGTACCTTGGCTGGACTGAAGCAGCCTCCTTGATTCGCAATGCAGTGAGGAAGGCCATCGCAGAGGGGATGGTTACCAGCGATTTTCACCGATTGATGGTTCAGGAAGGCCGGAAGGCTACACTCCTCGATACCGCAGGCTTTGGTTCCTATCTTTCCAGTCTACTCTAGGCTGTACAACGAGAAATCATTGATGAGGGCATGGACACCATCCATGCCCTTGGTTGTCTGGGTGTCAGAGCCGGGACTTGCCACGGCGATGATGCTGCCGATGTGCGCTGCTTGTGCAGCCATGATTCCTGCCCTGGTGTCCTCGAAGACCGTACAAAAACGGGCTTCCATCCCCAAGACTTTGCATGCATCCAGATAGATGTCAGGCTCTGGTTTGCTTTTCCGCTTCCCATTGTCGAAGATGATCGCCGACTCATCAAAGAGCGAAAGAAGGTTGAACCACTCCTGGTACCGCCTGATGTTGTCTTCACCGGCACTGGTGGCAATGGCCACAGGGATGTCCTGTTCCTTGGCTGCCTTGATCAACCCAACGGAGCCGGGAGCCAACGAAAGGGGAAGGTTTGCAAGGCAGATCTGCTCATACAAAGCCTCTTTCTCCTCGCTGATCGCACGCACCTCAGTTGCACTTGGAGTACGTCCAAGAAGGTAGGCGATGGTCTCCGCATTGGTCCTGCCGTTGAGGTGGTGGCTCTCCTTTCTGCTCAGGCTTACACCCCGATAGCGTTCGCTGATGGTGCTCCACGCTGTCTTGTGATACTCGGTATCCCAAAACAGCGTACCATTGAAGTCGAAGATGAGTGCCTTATCGGTCCTCAAGCGGTACCACCTTGCGCACGTGGGGACCACTGTACACCTGCCTGGGACGTCCGATCTTCTGATACGGATCGTGCCTCCACTCAAGCCAGTGGGCGATCCAGCCGGGAAGCCTTCCCATGGCAAAGAGAACCGTAAACATTGATTCAGGGATTCCCATTGCATGGAAGATGATTCCCGTATAGAAGTCAACGTTCGGATAGAGATTGCGCTCGATGAAGTACGGATCGTTCAGAGCAGCCTGCTCAAGATCCATGGCAATCTGCAGCAGGGGATCGGTCTGGCTGTCAGCCCCAAGAATCTGCTGGCACAATCGCTTTGCAATTTTCGCTCTCGGGTCGTAGGTCTTGTAGATCCGGTGGCCGAAGCCGGACAAGCGGAAGGAAGACTCCTTGTCCTTAGCCATCTCAATGACCTTCTCGACGTTCAAGCCTTCCGAGTGAATCTGGGTGAGCATCTCCATGACCGCTTGGTTGGCACCGCCATGCTTGTTTCCCCAGAGGGCACAGCACCCTGCCGCAACCGATGCATACAGGTTTGCTTCACTGCTTGCCACAAGCCTCACTGCACTGGTAGAGCAGTTCTGCTCATGGTCTGCATGGAGAATGAGCAGGATGTTCAAAGCCTTGACATGCAAGGGATCGGGAACATAGGCGTTCACCGGGGTATGGAAGAGCATGTTCAGAAAGTTCTCACAGTAGGAGTATTTGTAGGAGGGGTCGACGAAATCGAGCCCGTTCATTTGCCGATAGCTGAATGCGGCGATGGTTCTCATTTTGGAGAGCAATCGGCTGACCGTGAGGTCGACATTCTCTTCGGGATCGACGTCCTCAAGTTCAGGGTAGAAGGCCGAAAGCGAGGCAACCATGGCCGAGAGGATGGACATGGGGTGGGCATCCTGGGGATAGTCGCGGAAAAAGTTTCGCATATCCACGTGCAAAAGGGAGTGACGGTTGAGCATTTCCGCGTAGGTATGGCGTTGTGCAAGATTGGGGAGCTCTCCCTTGATCAGCAGATGGGCAACCTCGACAAAGTCGCAGTTCTCCACCAAGTCTTCGATGTCATAGCCGCGGTAGCGCAGGATACCCCGTTCACCATCGACAAAACAAATGGAACTCATACATGATCCAGTATTTACGAATCCTGGGTCATAGGTGATGAATCCGGTTTGTTTGCGCAGGGCGGTGATGTCAATGGACTTGCCACCCATGTTGTCCGTGATGACCGTGAGGTCCACTTCCTTTCCATCAAGAATCAGTTTCGCTGCATCTTTCTTAGTGTCCATACCTTGTGCCTCCTAGGGGGGTCATGTGCAATGTGGGCGGTGATGCCTCCTGTGCCCATACTGGCCAGGATAGCTGAAATGTATCGTAAAAATCGGTGTTTGAAAATACAGCTGTCCCTTTTCTTCCAGCCTTTCCATTTGCGTTGAGTGTTGGTATACTTACTTCCACTACAAGAGGTGTGATGCCATGAGTGAACCTATGTTGCCGTTGGAAGAAGAGATAGTCGATATCGCTGAGTTCTTCAAGGTGTTCGGAGATCCAACCCGTCTGAAGATCCTTTTCCTGCTGGAGGGGGGTGAGCACGGAGTGAATGCCATCAGCGAAGAGCTTGGCATGCAGCAATCCACCATAAGCCAACAGTTGAAACTGCTTCGGGCTCGCCGGCTGGTGCGTTTCCGAAAGGATGGCCGCAATGTCCTCTACCGCCTCAATGACGAGCACATCCATGCCATTCTTGCATTGGGTACGGAACACTACCAGGAACTTCAGTAAATCTCTTTTTCCATCGCTTGGTATTCGGAAAAGAGAGCAAGGCAGGCTTTCCGGTCTCCACTCTTGAGTTCAAGTATCTCCTTGTCCGTACATCCTTGCTGGATATAGCGGTAGATGAAGTCATCGCGAAACCCTATCGCCTCTGCATCCTGGGGTGTGCAACCGTAGTAGACTGTCTTGATGTTTGCCCAGATGCAGGCTCCAAGGCACATGGGACAGGGATAACAGGTAGTGTACAGAATGGAACCGGTAAGGTCATGGGTTTTGTTCGCCTCACAGGCTTGCCTGATGACATTCACCTCGGCATGACCGGTTGGGTCATGACTGCCCAGCACCGTATTCGACCCAACGAAGACATTGCCGTTGGCATCCACAAGAGCCGCACCGAATGGCCCGCCGAGATTTTCCTGCATGGTCTTGCGTGCTTGTTCCACCGCCATGACCAGATATGCTTTCTCATCCATTATGTGTCTCCCGATTTCCAGTATACCACGTCAGCATTGCCTGTGTACAAGAGGGCCTTCCCGAAGGAAGGCCCGTATGCATCAGTCGCGTTTTGCACTCGCCATCAGGCGTATCGCATTGATGTTGATGAACCCCTTGCAGTCCACCGGTTGGTAGCCTCCTGCCTTGTCCATCGATCCAAGAGCCTCATTGTAGAGCGAGACCGGGCTGCTGACACCTGCAAAGATGACATTTCCCTTGTACAGGACAACTTTCGAAGTTCCGGTCACCTGTTTCTGGCTTTGTTCGAACGCAGCGGTGAGCATGGCAAACTCCGGAGCACCCCAATACCCATTGTAGATGAGTGTTGCATAGTGGGGCATGAGGCTGTCGCGCAGGTGCATCACTTCCTTGTCCATGGTGATGCCCTCCAGGTTGTGGTGGGCCTTCCAAAGGATTTCGCAACCAGGAGTCTCATAGACACCCCTGCTCTTGATGCCGATGTAGCGGTTCTCAACCATATCCACCCGTCCGATGGCGTTGTCATGACCAATCTTGTTCAGATAGAGAATCATCTCAAGCGGATCGGTGACCACGGTCTTGTCCTGTTCATTGGTGACGGAAACAGGAATGCCGTCCTTGAACTCGAACGTGAGCAACGTCTCCTCATCCTTTGCTTCCTTGGGGCTGAGTGTCAGGCTGTAGACATCATCCTCACAGCGCTTTGCGGGATCCTCAAGGATGCCGGCCTCATGGCTGATGTGGATCAGGTTCTCATCCTCGCTGTAGGGTTTCTTGGTGGAAGCCTTGATGGGAATGCCGTATTTCTGGGCGTATGCAATCATATCGCTTCTTCCCTCGAATTGGCTCAACCACTCAGGATCCTTCCAGGGACTGATGATCTTTACCTCAGGCATGTGCATATAGTAGCCGAACTCAAAGCGGACCTGGTCATTTCCTTTTCCGGTAGCGCCATGGGCGACGTAGACCGTTCCTTCCTCGCGTGCAATCTCAATCTGGCGCTTTGCAATGACCGGTCTTGCCAAACTGGTACCCAGCATATAGGTCCCTTCGTAGATGGTGTTGGCTTTCAGGGCAGGGAAGATGTAGTCGGTGACAAGTTCCTTGCGAAGATCTTCCACATATACTTTTGAGGCTCCTGTTGCCAGGGCTTTCTTCTCGATTGCTGCAAAGTCCTCGTTCTGTCCGACGTTTGCGACATAGGCGATGACATCGAAGCCTTTATTGGCAAGCCATTTGAGAATGACTGAAGTGTCCAGCCCGCCGCTGTACGCCAAAATGATTTTTTCCTTGTTCATATGTTTCTCCCTGTTCGGTGTGGTACTACTGGATTCAGTGTAGTGAAGTCACAAAAAAAAGACAAGATAGTTTTGCATAAATATTCCAAAAGAATGGATAATATACAGGAATTGCGAGAATAACTGCCGTGATTGGTGAATGAATATTCATTCAAACTAATTCGAAAAAATTCGAAATAGAACTTGTCAAAGAAAACTTTCCCTTCTATACTGATGACGGAGATTCAAAATGTTACAGATATCACACGTAAGAAAGCGCTATGCGAATGCCAAACGAAATGCTGTTGACGATCTGAGCCTCACCATTGGGGAAGGACAGATCTTCGGCTTTCTCGGTCCGAATGGGGCAGGAAAAAGCACCACCATCAAAATGCTGGTCGGCCTGCTGAAAAGCGATGAGGGGTCGATCGAATTCGAAGGCATGCAGGTGCAGACCCCATCGTACAAGCGTTCGCTGGGCTATGTGGCGGACGAACCGTATTTCTATGAGAAGATGAGCGGATATGAGCATCTGTGCTTCATTGCAGACCTGTACGGGGTTGATCAGAGGACGCGGGACGAGCAGATCGACTCCCTCTCCCAAACGCTTTTGCTCAAATCGAATCTCCGTGATGAGATTGCCTCCTATTCCCATGGGATGAAGCAGAAGCTTGCCATCATTGCAGCACTGCTTCCCAAGCCGAAGTTGCTGATATTGGATGAGCCGATGGTAGGCCTTGACCCCAAGGCAGCCTACTTGCTGAAAACACTGCTTGGTGACTTTGCAAAAGCCGGCAATACGGTGTTTTTCTCAACCCATGTGCTGGAGGTTGCCCAATCGCTTTGTGATACCCTGGGAATCATCAAGGAAGGGAAGTTGCTCGCATGCGGATCCTTTTCCGAACTCAGGGGAAATGGGAACGCGAAGGATGCCACCCTGGAACAGCTCTTTCTGGAGTTGACCGAAGAGGGGTCCGTGCAATGAGAGCGGCGGTTGTCTCTACGTTGCTGAAAGCATACTGGGTGGGAAACAAGCCGGTCAGGACGGCCTTGGAACGGCTCTCGTTCGTACGGGGCGGTGGAAAAAAGGGGAAAGTCGCCCATGTTCTGATGACCATCCTGCTCCTTGCGGTTTTTGGGTACTTCCTCGTCTTTCTCGGGCTGAATTACTATGCGTACCAGACACTTGGATTCATCCTTGATCTGCCGCATCTTGGTGTATTCATCGCCTGTCTTGTTTCGTTCTTCTCCTTGTTCTTGTTGAGCTTCACCTCAGTCTCCTCTCTCGTGTACGAGAGCAAGGACATTGGCATGCTGCGCGCACTTGATGTGCAGGGAAGTGATCTGGCGATAAGCCGTTTGCTGATCCTCTATGGCTACCACCTCCCGTTGCACCTCTTTCTGTTTTCTCCTGCCTTGGTGGTTGCGCTTCTCTCTGAGGGGTTCAGCCTGGTGTATCTTGTGGGGAGTCTGGCACTGCTGCTGGTGTACCCGGTTTTCCCCCTTGCACTTTCAGTGCTCCTTACAATGCTCTTTGCCTCATTGTCCAGGAGCAAGAGGTTTTCTCTCTTCCAACAAGTGATTCCCATGCTGCTGTTCTTTGTCCTGATCATTCTGGCAAGCACTACCATGACCCGGTTCATGGTTGATGAATCGCTCTTCTCCGTGGATTACCAAGCGATGCAAGCATCCCTGGGCGCACTTTTGGCTCGCTTGGATTCTTCCTTGGTGCTCTTTTCCCTTGCTGCCAAAGTGACGACGAAGTTTGCATACCTGCTTCTGTTTCTCCTCTCTGGTGCACTGGTTCTCCTGGCAATCGGCTGTATCACTGCAAAAACCTATGACAGGCTGTACTTTGCCCTGACAAGGAGTACCACTTCCCAGAGGGGGCCTCATCGGGTTGCAAAGCTTGGCGCCAGAGGACCGGTCCTCGCTTTGATGAAGCGCGAATTGGTAATCATCCGCTCCCAATCCGCGTTTATCTTTGAAGTGGTGGGGGAGATGTTCATCCCCTTGGTGTTGCTTGTCGTGTATGCCCTTACCGGGGTCTTGGATGAGCTGTCGGTGGCATTGATGAACATCCAAACCTTTGCCTTCTTGCCTGAACTTCTCTTCCTGCTCATGCTGCTGATGGCATCGCTGGGCATGCTCAGCTCCACCAGCGTTTCCCGTCAGGGAAAGATGTTTGTCCTTGATAGGCTCTATCCCGTTGCACCTGAAGTCTTCGTCCAGGCGAAGCTATTCTTGCATCTGGTCTTGTTCGGTGTACCGAACCTGATCTTCCTGAGCATCAGTGTCTTTGCCCTGCGCATCTCTTTCTTTCACCTTGTCTGGATGGTTCCGCTTTCCCTGTCAACGCTTTCTCTCATTGCAGCGTTGCAATTGGCGATTGACTATTACCGGCCGAATCTCAGCTGGACCACAGCCCAGCAAGCGATGAAGAGCAACCTGAATGGATTGCTGGGGATGCTGGTTGCACTCGCTTGCGTGGTGGTGATTGCCGTCTTGCTCTTGTTGCCGTATGTTTCCCCTGTGCCGCATGCCCTTGCCTATTCCCTGCTGCTCCTGCTTTTTCCGCTTTCGCTCATCCTCTCCTACCGCTTGGCGGTACGACAGGCCTCACTGGCATTGTCGAGGTGAGAAAGGCAGTGGTTGCAGAGCTCCTTCAGTGAGGTGTAGGTGGCAAACGGATAGCTTGCCTGGCGCGTTGACCAGTTCATGACCAGGCCCAGATCAGCTGCATTGAGCATGGGGATGTCAGTGGGACCGTCCCCTACGGCAAGGATGCTCCGATAGGTCGATCTAAGGGCAGTGATTGCCCTTGCCTTCGCCTCCGGTCCATCGATATCTACACTCATATGAGCGGTTCCCTGTGCATCCCAGCTCAGGCGCTTGGCGCGGATGAAGGAGAAATGGCCCAGTAGCCCTGCTTCCTGAAGAAACGCTTCAATGATGTTTTCTGTCCCGCAGCTGAGGATTCCCAGATCAGCATGCTCAGCCAGTTGCAGGATGGCTTCCCGTTCCTTCGTGCCCAGATGCTTGGCCAGGTTGCGACCGATGTGTTCCACCAAGCGCTTGTCGGCATGCCTTGTCAGCTCTGCATAGCGCTGATGAAAAGCCCTGCCTGCCAATTGCCCCTTCTGATCCTGTCGTACCAGGCGGTGGGCGCGCAGGCGAAACCAGAGGTTGCTGCCCTGTGCCAGGGCAAGCAACAGTGCCTGTTCGCTGTCATAGGGGTCGATGGGGTAGAGGGTTCCATCAAAGTCGAAGATAACCAGAGCTTCCTTGTCCATGGGCAGAGTGTAACAGGCAGACAAAAAAAGAGGAAGGGCGATCCGCCCTTCCTCGATCAGTCACAAACGTGTCAGTCTTCCACGGTTTTCCCGTAGATCATGTCGAAGTACTCCATGTCGGTACTGAGGACCTTGTTCAGCCCGGGAATTGTCTTCCTGTACGACTCCAAGGTTCTCCACAGCTCGAAGAATTCAGGATCGGCAGAGTACGATTCAGCATATATTTCTGCTGCAGTCGCGTCGGCAACACCCTTGATCTTCTCACTTTCGGAGTAGGCGGCACTGAGGATCTGCTTCTCTTCACCCTCGGTCTTTCCTTGCCACTGGGCAAGCTGACCACGGCCGTAGGAGCGATATGCTTCGGCGATCTGGTTTCTTTCCTTGATCATCCTCTGGTACACGCTCTCGGTCAGGTCATCGCTGTAGCGGATCTGGCGGATGACGATGTCGATCAGTTCGATGCCGAATCCGGAGGTGAACTGCTTGGCTTGGTCAAACATCATGTTGCTCAGTCCGTCACGGCCGATGGTGATGGTTTCCTGCCTTGCCTGGGTCACCGTGAGGTTTCTCAGCGTCTCGGCATCCTCATTGCTCTCCACACTCTGCACCTGCTCCTCAACCTTTATGTCGTTGATCTGGTTGGTGTTTCGCACAGCCTCATTGAGAAAGTTCTCACTGATGATGGTGCGGATGGAGGAGTCAAGCACGTCATTGAGGCGGAAGATACCATTGTTTACGGTATTGACTGTCTCATAGTACTTGGCAGGATCGGCGATTCTCCAGCGGGCGGTGGTGTCAACCCAGATGAACTGGTTTTCCTTGGTCGGGATGCGCTGGGCAGCCCCATCCCAGGAGAGGATCTTCTTGGGATAGATGACCACGGTATCGATCAGGGGCATCTTGAACTTCAGGCCGGAATCCTGTTCGGAATTCACGATTTTGCCGAAGCGGGTGATCACCGACTGCTGGCCTTCATACAGGATGTAGAAGGGGCCCAAGAGGACAAAGATGACGAGAAAGACCACGACCACAATCAACGTGGTTAT
>Ga0172377_10002566_pt1 | contig 18551 bp, 17 predicted proteins | sample Pumphouse3metaG_FD_119749 | JGI IMG/M metagenome (GOLD analysis project Ga0172377, IMG submission 119749) | Leachate microbial communities from a municipal landfill in Southern Ontario, Canada - Pumphouse #3 metaG | ecosystem: Engineered > Solid waste > Landfill > Unclassified | place: Canada...
ACAAACGTTCAGCCTGATGAACGGATGCAAAATGTTTCTGGCGAATACATTGACCCCTACATTGAGAGCGTCAAGGAAGCCGGCAACATTTGGGGTGTGCCGGTTATCGACTTCAATGCAGTTTCGGGCCTCTATCCTCTTATCAATGGAACAACTTATTTCCACAACGAAAAGGATCTTCTCCATCCAAACGATGTCGGTCACAAACGCATGGCCATGACATTGGTCTACCAACTCATGCAACTCCCTTGCAAGCTATAACGGCACCGTCTTATTTCGCAACGTACACAATATCTCATGCCAATTGAGCGTTTTTGACCATATTAACATCAATTCACTCAATACACATGAAACTAAAACATCTTTTTATTATGATGGCCATTAGCATTGCTACCCTTGTAGCATGCAAAGGTCTAGATCCACGGCCAGCCTTTCCTCCCTCGGAGGAAGCATTGGCATTGAAGGCGAAGTACTGGGACAAAGTCGTGGGAGTTTGGACATACGAGGGCGTCACGGATTCCATCAAAGGCTTCCATCTCTTCGAGCAATATCACTTCGAAGCTGACGGAAGCATGACGGGTGTCATCCGTTGGGGTAAGACCGACTCCACGCTGGTCACATGGAGCACTTGCACAGTTAGCAAGGACGGACAATTCTGTACCCCTAAGCAGTCTCGTAAGTTTCGCTATATCATCAATGACTCCATCAAAGGAAAATGGAATTTGGTTCATAGCGATGATGAAAACGGCGACTTTCTTACCATGGAATTCACGGAGAGTAGCACCAGACAGAACAAGCGTGACACACTTAACGCCTCTTTTCCAGCAGACTTCACCATGTCCCGCTCTTTCTCATTCTGTAACGGCGAACAGCTTTTCATCAAATCATACATAAGAAAAGACGTCACTTTCAAACGCGGAAAGAATCCTCCATCTTTCTAAGCCCTCCAACAACATGATTCCCTCTGGATTGCGGTTGCTATCCTTTTGGTTACGTAGTTGGATAGCGGCGACGGTGTGGCTAAGCACTAACGACAGTGCGATTGGGTAGCAACCGCACCGTCATAACAATGCCTTCGATGCACCGTTACTATCCTTTCACTAGAGGGATGCAAAGTAACCAAAACATATAAAATTAACGGACAAGACACGGAAAAAACGTAACTTTTACTTTTTGATTATCAGATTATTTCTTAACTTTGCGTCAATAAGGGTATAATCGCACACACTATAGTGGGAATAACGTTTGTAATTGTCGGCATTTTGCTATTGGCATATTTACTCATTGCTACCGAAAACGTGACCAACGTGAATCGAGCAGCAGTGGTGATATTTGCTTGTACTCTTGGCTGGGTGCTTTATATCGGCTATGGCTCTGATTTTGTAATGAACCAACATTCCCAAGAATATTTCACTTTTCTGCAAGGATCCGCCACTTCAAGCGTAAGAGTCAAGGAGTTTATTGCAAACCAACTCTTGCTGAAATACGTTGGTAGGGCCTCCGAGATTGTGCTTTTCCTTTTGGCTACTCATACCATAGTCGAGATTCTCGACAACAATGAGTGCTTTGAATTCATCCGCCAGATGCTACGAACACGAAGTAGTCAAAAGATGCTTTGGCTTCTCGGTATCGTGACACTTGTCATCTCAGCTAACCTTGACAATCTCACTACCACTGTGATGATGTTGGTTATCATGCGTAAGTTGGTGCCGAATCGACGACAAAGACTCATTTATGGATCGGCAATCGTAGTCGCTGCCAACTGTGGAGGAGCAATGACCGTGATTGGTTCACCGGCAGGTTTGTTGCTATGGAACAAAGGTTTGCTCACGGCTTCGGACTTTTTCTTGATGATGTTCATCCCATGTCTATTGGCTTGGGGCATTCCTACGTGGTGGATGGGCAGGGAGTTGCCAAGTCATGTTGAGGCCGACCTAGGGATGTTAGCTTACCGTGGCGATGACTCCAGACTTCAGGTGTGGCAGCGAGTTCTAATGCTTTGCTTGGGTATCGGTGGGCTTTGGTTTGTCCCAACTTTTCATAACATTACAAAGTTAAGCCCTTTCTTGGGTGCATTGTGCGTATTAGGTCTGCTTTGGGTTGTCAATGAGATTTTCAATCATAAGCTAATGGACATGGATAGCATGAGCGACCGCCGTGTCCCTAAGTCACTTTATTATGGCGGCAATCAACTCATCTTCTATGTGTTGGGCATGCTGCTGTTGCTGGGTGTAGTGGTTGAGACCGGCGCAGTGGGCGATGTATGGAACTTCTTGCAAGCCAATGCTGTTCCAGAGTGGCTGCTTGCTGTTACTGCAGGTGTCGTTAGTTCCGTACTAGACAACTTTGCTACCGCAGCATCATTTTTCGCCCTCAATCCATCTACTGAGATTAATGCGCCTTATTGGGCAATGATATCTTATATGTCTGCTGTGGGCGGCAACGTCTTGATAATAGGGTCTATCGCCGGCATTGCACTGATGCGCACAGAGAAGATTCATATAGGATGGTATTTTATGCATGTCGGATGGAAAGCTATGGTAGGTGCAGCAGTGGGATTTGGAGTTCTACTGCTGATTGTCCTATGATAATATAAGGTATAATATAAAGAAAGATAAATTATGATGGCAAAGATTAATACAATTGGCATTCTAACTTCCGGTGGTGATGCGCCTGGTATGAATGCCGCCATACGCGCCGTTACACGCGCTGGTATCTGCAATGGGTTCAAGATAAAAGGTATCTATCGTGGTTATGATGGATTGATCAATGACGAGATAAAGCCTTTCACAACGGAAAATGTATCCGGCATCATCATGCAGGGTGGAACTGTCCTCAAGACAGCACGCTCCATGGAGTTCAAGACCCCAGAAGGTCGTGCCAAGGCTTATGCGAACCTTCAAAAAGAAGAGATAGAGGCATTAGTGGTCATTGGTGGTAACGGCTCACTTTATGGCGCAATGGAGTTTGCCAAGGAGCACGACATCTGCTGCATCGGTCTCCCTGGGACTATCGACAACGACCTTTATGGCACCGATACAACCATCGGTTATGATACCACTTTAAATACTATTACTGAGTGTGTTGACCGAATCAGAGACACTGCCCAAAGTCATGAGCGCATCTTCTTCGTTGAGGTGATGGGGCGTGATGCTGGTTTCTTGGCACAAAACGCCGCCATTGCAAGTGGCGCCGAAGCAGCAATTATTCCTGAGGACTCCACTGACGTGGACCAGTTGGCTCAGTTTATGGAGCGCGGTATTCGTAAGTCAAAGCGCAGTTGCATCGTCATCGTGTCGGAAAGTCCAAAATGCGGTGCACTTTACTATGCTGATCGTGTAAAGAAAGAGTTTCCCGGCTACGATGTGCGCGTATCAATCCTAGGCCATCTCCAGCGTGGTGGTCGTCCATCCGCTCACGATCGCATCCTTGCAAGCCGTACCGGCGTGGGAGCTGTTGAAGCTATTATACAGGGACAGCGTAATATTATGATAGGTATAAAGAATAACGAAGTGACTTATGTTCCGTTATCTGAAGCCATTCGCTCAGATAAGCCATTTGACAAAAAGCTTATTAAGGTGCTTGACGAATTGAGCATTTAAGTGGAAAAAATGTTAAGATAAGTGGCCCTTTTGGAAAATAAGTGTATATTTGCATTTCTCGAACTGAATATCTTACAGTATTGAGAAATTGAGAAGAAAATTCTATAATTAAAATAACAGCTATGTCACAAATCAACGGACGCATCTCCCAGATTATTGGTCCAGTGATTGATGTCTATTTCGACACACAAGGACAGGACCCTGAGAAGGTGCTTCCAAAAATCTATGAAGCTCTCAAAATCACGCGGCCTGATGGTCGTGAGCTTGTTGTTGAGGTACAGCAGCATATCGGTGAGGACACCGTTCGCTGTGTGGCTATGGACAATACCGATGGCCTGCAGCGCGGCTTGGAAGCCGTACCAATGGGCAGCCCTATCACCATGCCATCCGGAGTTCAGATCAAAGGTCGTATGATGAACGTTATCGGCGAGCCTATTGATGGCATGAATAAGCTTGACATGACGGGCAGTTATCCTATTCATCGCGAGGCACCTAAGTTTGAAGAATTGTCAACCCACAAGGAAATGCTAGCCACGGGCATCAAGGTCATCGACCTTTTGGAGCCATATATGAAGGGCGGAAAGATCGGACTTTTCGGTGGTGCTGGCGTTGGTAAGACTGTGCTCATTATGGAGCTGATTAACAACGTGGCCAAAGGGCACGAGGGTTATTCTGTTTTTGCCGGTGTGGGAGAACGTACCCGTGAAGGTAATGACTTGATTCGTGACATGCTCGACTCTGGCGTTATTCGCTATGGCGAAAAGTTTAAGAAGGCTATGGAAGAGGGCAAGTGGGATCTTTCACTCGTTGACCCTGAAGAATTAGGGAAATCTCAGGCAACTTTGGTTTATGGACAGATGAACGAACCTCCTGGGGCACGTGCTTCAGTGGCATTGTCTGGTCTGACTGTAGCTGAGGAATTCCGTGATCATGGTGGGAAAAACGGTCAGCCGTCCGACATCATGTTCTTCATCGACAACATCTTCCGTTTCACCCAAGCAGGCTCTGAAGTTTCGGCATTGTTAGGTCGTATGCCTTCTGCCGTAGGCTATCAGCCAACCTTGGCCTCTGAGATGGGAGCTATGCAGGAACGCATTACTTCAACAAAGAAGGGTTCTATTACCTCCGTGCAAGCTGTATATGTACCTGCTGACGACTTGACCGACCCTGCTCCAGCCACTACATTCAGCCACTTGGATGCCACGACGGTGCTCGATCGTAAGATCACATCTCTGGGAATCTATCCTGCTGTGGACCCACTGGCCAGCACATCACGTATCCTTGACCCGAACATCGTGGGCAAAGAACACTATGATTGTGCCCAGCGTGTGAAGGAGATGTTGCAACATTACAATGAATTGCAAGATATTATCGCCATCCTAGGTATGGATGAATTGTCTGACGAGGACAAGCTTGTGGTAAATCGCGCACGTCGCGTTCAGCGCTTCTTGTCACAACCCTTTGCTGTAGCAGAGCAGTTTACAGGTGTTCCTGGAGCAATGGTAAGCATCGAAGATACTATCAAGGGTTTCAACGCCATTCTCAACGGAGAGGTTGACGGCCTACCTGAACAGGCCTTTATGAACGTCGGCACAATTGAGGATGCCATCGCCAAAGGCAAGAAGTTGATGGAAGCTGCCAAGGGCTAAGGATGCAAATTAAGATAAATAGCAACGGATTATGTTGAAATTAAGGATTGTTTCACCCGAAAAAGTCATCTTTGATGGCGATATAGAAAGCATCACGGTGCCTGGGACATTGGGCAGTTTCGAAATTCTCAACAACCATGCACCTATCATTTCGTCTCTTGGCATTGGCAAAGTAATCTATGTCACATCTAAAACCACCGAAGAACTAGACATTCAAGGAGGCTTTGTTGAGGTACAAAAGAACATGGTAGAACTCTGTGTTGAAGTGTGATGGATGGCAAGTTGGCCAAGAAACTGTTTAGGATCTGTATTTGGATAGTCGATGGGATTGCGTTGTTACTACTCTTTGTAGTAAGCCTAACGCAACAATATCGATACCTTAACAAACTGATAATCGGCGCATTTTTGGCAAACATTCTCTTGGTTTTGATCTTCACTCTTGTGAATTTCAGAGTCAATCGGACAACACAGCGAACCACCAACGTCGGTCATAAGGGACAAGAGGATCAATAATCATCAGAGTGATGGAACAACTTTCACTGCTGACTATAGTACTATGTGCATTGCTATTCATCGTCCTTGGGATGATTTGGATAGTGGGTTATAACGTCGTTAAACGACATTCGCCAGAGAATCTGCCGAAGTTTTACCTGCTACTGGCAGTAATTCGCATTGTGATAGTCTTGACAGTTGCGGGAATTTACATCGTGTATGTCTCTGATAGCATGAATGAATCCAAGGCGTTTGCCATAATGTTGGCTGTGATGTACACTGCGATGATGGCTTTAACGCTGAAATTAAAACATTAACAAGGATTGAAATGAAATATGTCAAACTGATTGTCTGCATGATGATGCTTTCCTTCATGGGTATGCCTGCTATGGCTGCTTCTGAAGAAGGGGGAAAGCTGAACACATCTGAGATAGTCGTAGAGCACATCAAGGATTCCTATGCATGGCATGTGACTACTGTCGGTGACAAGGCAATTGTCATCGATTTACCTGTCATCGTTCGGAGTTCAACGGGTTGGCACATATTTAGTACGGCTCGGTTTGCCGAAGAGTCGGATGTTAAGGGCTATCGCATGGGTCCTGACAATTTGGCTATTGCCACACAGGGCGACAATGCTGGAAAGATAGTAGAACTACAAAATGGTGTAGAAGTAAGGCCATTCGATATTTCCATCACCAAGACAGTAGCTGTGATGATGATCAATGTGGTCGTTCTTCTATGTTGCATCCTCATACCCGCAAGATGGTATCGCCGTCATAAGGCAAGCGATCCGGCTCCAGGTGGATTTACGGGATTTATCGAATTGATTATCGACTATGTGGAGGAAAACATCATAAAGCCTGGAATCGGAAATGGTTACGAGAAGTATTCGCCCTATCTGTTGACTTGCTTCTTCTTTATCCTTACCAACAACCTTATGGGTATTATACCCTTCCCTCCTGGTGGAGGCAACGTGACGGGCAACATTACCATAACATTTTTCCTCGCTCTCTGCACTTTCATAGTGACCCAGGTAAGCGGAACGAAGCACTATTGGAAGGATATCTTTTGGCCCGAGGTACCTCTACCACTTAAGGTTTTCCCCCTGATCCCTCTAATAGAGTTTGTCAGTATTTTCACCAAGCCTTTCGCCTTGATGATTCGTCTCTTTGCCAACATGATGGCAGGACACGCCATTGCGCTGTCGCTGACTTGTATTATCTTTGTCGTTGCGGCTATCGGCGGTGCCACTTTCTTGGGAATGTCGGCAATAAGCGTAGTGATGAGCATCTTTATGATGTGTCTCGAGCTTTTAGTTTGCTTCATTCAAGCAATGGTTTTCACCATGTTGAGTTCGATTTTCATAGGTTTGGCGCGTGCCAAGGCAGAGTAAAGCTCATCCAAAACATGGATCGAGCATTATGTATTATCATTAAAATAAATAAAATTATAACTAATAAATTTTAGAACTATGATTTCAACATTGTTATTGGCAGTTGCCGCAGATGGCATTGCAAAATTTGGAGCAGCTATTGGAGCAGGTATCTCAGCTGTTGGAGCAGGTATCGGTATTGGACGCATTGGTGGACAAGCAATGGATGCCATGGCTCGTCAACCCGAGGTTATGAACAAACTCTTCACCAACATGATTGTGGCTGCTGCCTTGATCGAGGGTGTTGCTTTGTTCGCTGTGGTCGTAGCCTTCCTTTGCATCTAATAATACAGGCAATTAATAGCTGCGTATGGATTTGTTAATGCCCAGTACTGGCTTGCTATTTTGGATGACTATCGTCTTCCTTGTGGTGCTTGCCGTCCTATGGAAGTGGGGCTTTCCTGCCATTACCAATATGGTCAGAGAGCGCAAAGACTTCATAGACGAAAGCTTGCGCAAGGCTCACGAAGCCAACGAAAAGCTTGCTAACATACAACAAGAAGGTGAATCCATTCTGCAGGAAGCTCGCGAACGTCAGGCTGCCATCCTCAAAGAGGCAACTGAAACACGTACAGCTATCGTGGAGAAAGCCCAGAGTCAAGCAAAGGAAGAAGGTGCTCGCTTAATCAATGATGCCAAGGCAGAGATTAATACAGAAAAGCAGCAAGCCATTCGCGAGATTCGTGCCCAGGTTGCAGAGCTTTCCGTGAAGATTGCGGAAAAGGTTTTGCGTGAGCGACTTTCATCCAATGAGAAGCAGATGGAACTGATTGACAAACTGTTGGCAGAGGTAACTGCCGACGATAAGCACGAAGTTAAGTAAGGGTTATGGATTTAGGAGTAATAGCTATGCGGTATGCGCGGGCTCTTCTGAAGAGCGCCACGGAACAGAAGGTGGAGACAGAGGTCTACAAAGAAATGCAGACACTTGCTCAAAGCTATCTGCAGGTGCCTCAATTGCGCTTCACTATCGACAACCCCATGCTGACCAAGGACAAAAAGTTGACGCTCATTGATACCGCCGTAGGTGGAAATCCCTCTGAATTGATACGTCGTTTCGTGAGCCTTGTCTTCAAGGAGGGGCGCGAGAACATCCTGCAATTGATGGCAACTTCCTATATCACGCTCTATCGTCAACAGAATAATATTACTCGCGGTAAGCTCACCACAGCCGTCGCAGTCTCTCCAGAGACGGAGGGAAAAATGAAGCAAATGGTGGAGAGCAAGACTCATGGAACTGTAGAATTCAATGTAGATACGGACCCCGACATCATCGGTGGATTTATTCTAGAATATGATACCTACAGAATGGACGCAAGCGTAAAGACAAAATTGAATTCAATTCTTTCGACCTTGCGAAAGTAAACCTTTAATGTGAATAATTGAAATGTCAGATAAAATAAAGCCAAGTGAGGTATCAGAAGTGTTGCTGAAACAGCTTGACGGCATCACTGCGGACCAAAAGTTTGCCGAGGTCGGTACAGTGTTGACGGTCAGCGATGGTGTGGCACGTATCTATGGACTCCGCAATGCAGAGGCAAACGAGCTGCTTGAATTTGAAAACGGCACCATGGCCATCGTCATGAACCTTGAGGAAGACAACGTCGGCTGTATTCTCCTCGGTCCAACTGTCGGTATCAAGGAAGGACAATCTGTAAAGCGCACACATCACATCGCCTCTATACGCGTAAACGACAGCTTTTTGGGTCGTGTGGTCAATCCGCTTGGAGAACCTATCGACGGCAAGGGAGACATCGACTTGGAGAATTCCTTTGAGATGCCCTTGGACCGCAAAGCTCCCGGTGTGATTTTCCGTCAGCCTGTGAAGGAACCTCTCCAGACAGGTTTGAAGGCTGTAGACTCTATGATTCCTATCGGACGCGGACAGCGCGAGTTGATTATCGGTGACCGTCAGACTGGCAAGACTGCCATCGCTGTGGATACCATAATTAACCAGAAAGGTAATTATGAGGCAGGCAACCCTGTTTACTGTATCTACGTAGCCATCGGCCAGAAAGCCAGCACCGTGGCTGCCTTAGTGCAGACCTTAAAGGAGCACGGAGCCCTACCTTATACGATTGTTGTAAGTGCAACAGCTGCCGATCCTGCCGCGATGCAATATTATGCACCATTCGCGGGTGCTGCAATTGGTGAATATTTCCGTGATCGCGGCATGTCAGCATTGGTTGTGTATGATGACTTATCCAAGCAAGCTGTAGCTTATCGTGAGGTTTCACTGATTCTTCGCCGTCCTTCTGGACGTGAGGCATACCCTGGAGACGTCTTCTATCTCCACTCCCGCTTGCTCGAACGCGCTGCTCGTATCAATGATCAGCAGGAAGTAGCCGAGCACATGAATGATCTTCCAGAGAGCATGGTAGGCCATGCAAAGGGTGGAGGTTCGCTTACCGCACTGCCTATTATCGAGACCCAAGCAGGCGATGTGTCAGCCTATATCCCTACCAATGTAATCTCAATTACTGACGGCCAGATATATCTTGAAACCACTTTGTTCAATCAAGGTTTCCGTCCAGCTATCAATGTCGGTATTTCTGTATCGCGTGTAGGTGGCTCGGCACAGGTCAAGAGTATGAAGAAGGTGGCAGGAACGCTCAAGATCGACATGGCACAATACCGTGAACTGGAGGCTTTCTCCAAGTTCTCGAGTGACATGGACCCTGTTACTGCTATGACCATAGACCGCGGTCGCAAGAACAACCAGCTGCTTATCCAGCCTCAATACAGCCCAATGCCTGTCGGAGAACAGATTGCTATTCTCTATTGCGGCGTTCACGGATTGATGCATGATGTACCAGTGAATCAGGTACGTTCTTGTCAAGATCTTTTCTTGGAACAACTTCGCACTAAGCATCAGAATGTCATTGACACCTTAGCTAGTGGAAAAATTGACGACGGTTGCACAAAGACCATCGAAGATCTGATGGCCAACATCGCCGGACAGTTCAAGAGTAAATGAGGATAGCCTATGCCATCATTAAAGGAAATCAAGACACGCATCGCCTCTGTTCAGAACACTCGTAAGATTACGAGTGCCATGAAGATGGTAGCTTCGTCCAAGCTTCATCATGCACAGACCGCCATTCAGAACATGCTTCCATATGGAAATCAGTTGGAGCACATTCTTAAGGCGTTTTTGTTGTGTACTCAGGAAGCGCAGACAGCGTTTGGCCAAGAACATAATGAGGTCAAGCGGGCGGCTCTGATCGTCTTTTCCTCCAACGGCTCACTCTGCGGAGGATTTAATGGCAACGTCATCCGCATGATGCAGCAAACAATTGAGGACTATAAGTCACAAGGCATTACCGATATCACTATTTACCCTGTTGGTCGCAAGGTGTCCGAACGAGTGGTGAAGATGGGCTACAAGCCAGCAGGTGACTTCTTTGATCTTGCTGAAAAACCCAATGCCAAAGAATGTCGAGAAATTGCTGAAGAAGTCTCTAAGAAATATGTTAACCACGAATTTGACAAGGTAGAACTTATCTATCATCATTTCAAGAGTGCAGGTTCACAGATTCTTATACGCAAGACTTTCTTGCCAATCGACTTATCCACTGAAAGTATTGGTTTGGACAACGACCGCGATCTCACGTCCAATGTAGCTACTGCCAAGGCACAAGAGTATCTTCGCAAGAAGGGCGCAGGCCAAGGCGGACGCTCAGAAGAAGAGACTAAGCCACTAAACGATGACTTCATCGTAGAGCCCGATCTTGAGAGCGTGCTCACCGTGCTCATACCAAAGCAACTGCACCTCATGGTTTACACAGCCTTATTAGACAGTGTGGCCTCTGAACATGCCGCTCGTATGGTGGCCATGCAGACTGCTACAGATAATGCTGATGAGATACTTCGCGACCTCAATCTACAGTTTAATAAGAGTCGTCAGGCAGCTATCACCAACGAATTACTTGACATTGTTGGCGGATCAGTCAATAATTAGTCAACTTAGACTATTCTTTTAAAAGGAGATATCCGCCCTCATTAGTAGCGGGTATCTCCTTTTTCATTTCCTCAATTATCATCTTATTGATACATCGCACGGCCTTTCCTAGCTTCCGTACATTACATACAAAAAACTCCCCTGGGCTTATTTCACGTAATAATTCCTATTTCTTTTTTGTTGCTTGTACAACATTTGAAAATAATTGTCAGATTCAAAAAGGAAGGTATTGTACCAATAGAGAAGAAAAAAATACTTTTTTGCCACCCTTCTCTTCAGTTTTTATTACCTTTGCAGCAGTTTACTAGCAATAACGTTATTATTTTATATATTCAATGAAGCAGTACAGATTAGTGGATAGTGTGCTGGGTTGGCTCGCGTTTGTGATTGCCGCCGTAGTATACGTTTCTACCATTGAGCCGACGGCCTCTTTTTGGGACTGTCCTGAATTTATTACTACTGGATATAAACTTGAAATCGGTCACCCTCCTGGGGCACCGTTCTTCATGCTCACAGCCAACCTTTTCAGTCAGTTTGTGAGTGATCCTAGTCAGGTGGCCCGTATGGTAAACACGATGAGTGCGTTGCTATCAGCGACCACGATCATGTTCCTATTCTGGACCATCACTCACCTTACCCGCAAGCTTATCATGAAGGATTGGAGTTCCTTGACGGTAAGCAAGCTCATTGCCATCGAGGCAAGCGGTATGGTGGGCGCACTGATTTATACCTTCTCTGATACATTCTGGCTCTCGGCTGTGGAGGGCGAGGTTTACGCCTACTCATCAGCGTTCACTGCTATCGTGTTCTGGCTCATCCTAAAATGGGAAGATCACGCAGACGAGCCTCATTCTGACAGGTGGCTAGTACTCATCTTCTACATGACCGGACTTAGCATTGGTGTGCACTTGCTCAACCTACTCTGTCTGCCAGCTATTGTATTGGTATATTGCTATCGCCGCTTCCCTAACGTCGAAGTCAAGGGATCCATCGTGGCACTGCTCATCGCCAGTGTTATTGTAGCAGGTGTACTTTATGGTGTAGTGCCGGGTATCGTGACTGTAGGCGGCTGGTTTGAACTGTTGTTTGTCAATGTACTTGGCTTGCCATTCAATACTGGTCTCATCATCTATATTGCTTTATTGGTGAGCGCTGTGCTATGGGCTATTTACGAAAGCTATATCGGCAGCAGCAAGAAACTCGAAAACATCTCATTCCTTGTTGCTTTTGGACTCATTGGTATTCCTTTCTATGGCTATGGCTGGAGTGCGGTAGTGATAGGCATCATTGTATTAGCAGCTGTTGCTTACCTTCTCAATTACAAGAAGACAGAGGGAAAGAAACAGGTTTACGCCATTTCATCGAGGTTCAAGAACACTGCACTTCTCTGCCTCCTCATGCTCCTTATAGGTTATTCAAGTTATGCACTTATTGTGGTTCGCTCTGATGCTAACCCTCCGATGGATCAGAACTCGCCTGAGGATATCTTCACACTGGGCAACTATCTGAGCCGTGATCAGTATGGCGATCGTCCACTCTTCTACGGTCAAGCATATACCTCACAAGTAGCCCTTGAACAAGAAGGCAATATCTGTAAGCCCAAGATGAGCGAGGGTGCTCCCATCTATAGCCGCAAGGAAAAGGCTTCGGAAGATGAGAAGGACTCCTACTTTATCGTATCACACAAGAACAAATATGAGTATGCGCAGAACATGCTGTTCCCGCGTATGTACGATGCTGCTCACACTGCAGATTACGAATCGTGGATGGGTGGTATAGAAGGCTCACAAGTTCCATACGACCGTTGTGGCGAGTCCATCATGGTAAAGGTGCCTTCTCAGCTTGACAACTTGAGGTTTTTCCTGTCTTACCAGTGCAATTTCATGTACTGGAGGTACTTCATGTGGAACTTTGCCGGACGACAGAATGATATCCAAGGCCACGGCGAACTTGAGCATGGCAACTGGATTACAGGTATATCATTCATCGACAATGCTCGACTTGGCGACCAAAACAACCTACCCGACGAGTTGAAGACCAACAAAGGACACAACGTCTATTATGCCCTCCCACTCCTTCTGGGCTTGATCGGACTCTTCTGGCAGGCCTTCCGCGGTAAGCGAGGCATACGCCAGTTCTGGGTAGTATTCTTCCTCTTCTTCATGACAGGACTTGCCATTGTATTCTATCTGAACCAAACACCCGTGCAACCACGTGAGCGTGACTATGCGTATGCAGGCTCGTTCTATGCCTTTGCTATATGGTGCGGTTTGGGAGTAGCAGCTATTATCGATTTAATGAAGAAGTATCTCAAGGTCGATCATGTAGTGGCCACTGCTGCGGTATCACTCTTATGCTTGCTTGTTCCTATTCAGATGGGCAGTCAAAACTGGGATGATCACGATCGTTCCAACCGCTATACATGCCGCGATTTCGGACAGAACTATTTGATGACATTGCAAGATAAGGGCAATCCCATTATCTTCACCAATGGCGACAACGATACTTTCCCACTCTGGTACAATCAGGATGTTGAGGGTGTTCGTACCGATACGCGAGTATGTAACCTCAGCTATCTGCAGACAGACTGGTACATCGACCAGATGAAACGTCCTGCATACGACTCTCCTTCAGTACCAATCACATGGCCAAGACTCGATTACTGCTCCGGCACCAACGAATATGTGGAGGTGCAACCGAGCATGAAACAGAGCATCCTTGAGATCTTCAAACAGGATCCAAAGGCTGCAAAGAAGATTTTCGGAGATAATCCTTTCGATGTGAGCAATGTCATGAAATATTGGGTTCGCGGTGAACTTACACCAGAACAGACTAATATCTTTGCTCAGATGTTAGGTGTGGACAAGAGCCAAGTCAAGGAAACCATGCACATGATTCCTACTGACACTCTCTATGTTCCTATTGACAAGGAAGCTGTTAAGCGTAGCGGAATGATGATGGCCAGCGACAGTATACCTGATCAGATGGTTATCTCTCTCAAGGGAAAGAGTGCTCTCTATAAGGGCGACCTGATGATGTTGGAGATGATAGCACACTGCAACTGGACACGTCCTATCTATGTAGCACTGACTGTGGGTCAGGAAAACTACATGAATCTCGGAGACAACTTTGTTCAGGAAGGTTTGGCTAACCGCATCACACCATTCTTGACCAACAAGCCGGGAGCAAAGAACTTTGACACCGAGACTACCTATAACAACATGATGAATCGCTATCGTTATGGTAATCTCAGTAAGAAAGGACTCTATTTGGACGAGACGACAATGCGTATGTGCTACACACACCGCCGCCTCTTCGCACAATTGGCTTTGCAACTCATCTCTGAGAACAAGCGCGACAAGGCTCTCAAGGTGCTTCAGAAAGCAGAGAAGGAAATCCCAGCATATAATGTTCCAATCAACTATATGAGCGGCGGATCTGACTTGGCAAAGGCTTATGCCCTGCTTGGACAGAAGAAGAAAGCTCTTGATATCATCAATGCTGTGTGGAAAGACGCCTCTCAGTATGGAGCATTCTACGTAGGACTGACTGGCGACAGATTTGAAAGTGCTCAGCGTGACTGCATGATTCAACTATCAATCATGTCACAACTCAGCGAAATCACACCAATGGTTGACACCAAACTCGCCCAGAAACAAAAGGCCGAGTTGGACAACTTCTACCGCATGTATATCGGAAAGGGCGGCAGAACGACGGAACAGCAGTAACGAGATGTTCATTGAGCAACCGGCAAAATGGCTCCGATGGCTCTATCCTGACGCCTTATGGCGGATGGATAAAAATGAGCATGCAGTTTATCTCACGTTTGACGACGGGCCCGTACCCTCGTGCACGCCGTTCATTCTTGAGACATTGAGACAGTACAATGTCAAGGCTACCTTTTTTATGGTGGGCGAAAATGTGCTCCGTTACCACGATTTGTACAATCAGATCATTGCTGACGGACATCAGGTGGGCAACCACACGTTCAACCACATTGGGGCCTTCAAGCATTGGACCATAACCTACGCGCTCAATACGGCAAAGGCCAATGACCTCATCAAGTCACATCTGTTCCGTCCACCACATGGTTGGATGCGTCATTCGGAATACTGGTGGCTACACCGCAAGTACAAGATTGTGATGTGGGATTTGGTCACACGCGACTACAGCAAATGGCTCACAGCAAAAGACGTGGTGCATAATGTCAAGCGTTTTGCACGCAACGGTTCCATCATCACGTTTCACGACTCCGTCAAAAGCATCGACAAGTTGCGCACAGCTCTGCCCGAATCCCTTCAATGGCTTAAGGACCAAGGCTATGAATTCAAAACTTTCGAGTGAGATCAAGGCAGAGGCCCAGCGTCTCGGATTCTTTGCTTGCGGAATAGCTAAGGCCAAACGGGTATCGACAGAGGAGGAAGATCATCTTCGGTCATGGTTAGCGGCAGGTCTGAATGCCGACATGAGTTGGATGAACAACCACCTTGACAAACGGCTTGACCCTCGCCTACTGATGGATGGTCTAAAGTCCATTGTCTGTGTGGTGATGAATTACACTCCCTCTAGAACGTTGCCAAAGGGTGAACCACAGATCGCTGCTTATGCTTTGGGGAAAGATTACCATGACGTCATCAAGCAACAGCTATGCCGTTTAGCTACCTTTATCTATGGCGAAGACGCTGAACATGCCAATTATCGGGTATTTGTGGACAGTGGTCCAGTCTTGGAACGCTACTGGGCACAGCAAGCAGGTATTGGTTGGATAGGCAAAAACGAACAGCTCATCATCCCACATGCAGGCAGCATGTTCTTTCTAGGAGAGCTCTTTCTTGACTACGAACTCGACTACGACTCTCCGACAACGAACCGCTGTAGCAACTGCTCTCGTTGCATTGAACAATGTCCCACACATGCCCTGTCCAAAGACGGACTCTTCGATGCCTCGCTCTGTCTCTCCTATCAGACCATCGAGAATCGTCATGAATTGAGCGATCTAGCAAAGAAAAATATCGGTGACACCTTCTATGGCTGCGATCTCTGTCAAAAAGCCTGTCCATGGAACAGATTTGCGCAACCCAATGACATCCCAGAGTTTCAGCCTACAGAGGAGCTACTTGGAATGACTCGAGCAAAATGGGAACAACTTAGCCTTGTCGATTATCAACGATTGTTTAAAGGGTCAGCAGTTAAAAGAGCAAAGTATGATGGCATAATGCGCAACATTTCAGCCCTAAAGACATAATTTCAGCAAATTATACTATAATCATTATTTAATTAATTACTAAACTTCCCTTTATGATCCAGAATTCTAATCAAAAAGGTCGCGCCATTGCCATTATAGCTATGATCTTCCTTTTCGGAATGATTGCATTTGTAACCAACCTTGCTGCACCTATCGGTGTGATTTGGAAGAATCAACCCGCGTTAGCAGGCAGTAACACGTTAGGTATGTTAGGCAATATGATGAACTTCTTAGCCTACCTATTTATGGGCATCCCCTCAGGCAAGTTGCTTACCAAATTAGGTTATAAAAAGACTGCGCTCATCGCCATTGCCTTTGGTTTCTTCGGCATTTTAATCCAGTTTCTATCTGGACAAGTGCTCACAGGCACTCTCCTCGCAGGCCTTCCAGCCAACTTCTATGTTTATCTGCTTGGCGCATTCGTTGCTGGTATTTCTGTCTGCATGCTCAATACGGTTGTCAATCCCATGCTTAACCTCTTGGGAGGTGGCGGCAATAAGGGTAACCAACTTTTGCAGATTGCCGGAACATTCAACTCTTTCTTGGGTACTTTGACTCCTATGTTTGTGGGTGCATTGATTGGACAAATCACCAAGGAAACAGCCATCACCGATGTAAACGTCGTGCTTTATTTAGCCATGAGCGTGTTTGCAGTAACATTCCTCATCCTTAGTTTCATTCCAATTGCAAATCCTGACGGCGACCACTCAAAGTCAACAGTATTTGAGCATTCACCGTTCGCCTTCCGTCACTTCACCCTTGGCGTTATTGCCATCTTCCTTTATGTGGGCACTGAGGTAGGTATTCCTGGTACTCTCAATTTCTATCTCTCAGATACATCACAGGCTGGTGCAGGTTTGGACATCATGTCGGCGGCAGCCATCGGTGGTTTTTCCGCAGGCACCTATTGGTTTCTGATGCTCATTGGGCGTTTCATCGCCGGACTGACAGCTTCCAAAATATCAAGCCGAACGATGATGACATTCACAAATGTCTTAGGTATAGTACTTATTCTAACAGCAATTTTCTTGCCTAAGACAGTCACAGGGTCAATGCCTGTGTTCACGGGATCAAGCTTTGCTATGACCACAATTCCTCTGAGCGCCATCCTCTTGGTAGTCTGTGGACTATGCACCTCGGTAATGTGGAGTTGCATTTTCAATCTCGCCACAGAGGGATTGGGTAAATACACTGCTCAGGCAAGCGGCATATTCATGACAATGGTTGTAGGTGGTGGCATTCTGCCATTGATCCAAAACTCTATTGCCGATAATGCTGGCTACATCATCTCTTACATCGTTCCTTTGCTTGCCATGGTTTATATGCTTTATTACGCTCAGTGGGGATCAAAGAATGTCAACAAAGAGATACCTGTTTAATATCGCATTCAAATTCAATTCAACTAATCTTTAGAGATTAGTTGATACATAGAAGCGCCCCCTTCACGATGTGAAGGGGGCGCTTTCAATATATCTTCAGTAAGCTTTCTAATGTAAGCAGCTTACTTTCTTATTGCATATCATAAACTACTTGCATCAGCATTTTTCCTAGATTGTCAGCTTCTTCCATGGTTGAAGCCTCGCTATAGACGCGGATGATTGGCTCCGTGTTAGACTTGCGCAGGTGGACCCACTTATCAGAGAAGTCAAGTTTCACACCGTCAATGTCCGTTACCTGTACATCCGACTGCTGACCATATTGCTCTTTTACTTTCTCAAGTATTGCGTCCACATCAGTGGTAGGCATAAGATCAATGCGATTTTTAGCAATAAAATAGTTGGGGAACGTGGCACGCAGTTGACTAGCCTTAAGTCCCTTCTGTGCCATACTACTCAAGAACAGTCCGATTCCCACCAATGCATCGCGACCGTAATGGCTCTCGGGATAGATTACTCCACCATTACCTTCACCACCAATCACAGCACCTACTTCTTTCATCTTAGTCGTCACATTAACTTCACCAACAGCAGCTGCAAAGTATTGGCAGCCATGTCGTTCGGTTACATCGCGCAAAGCACGTGTAGAACTCAGGTTGCTCACAGTGGCGCCCTTGACGTGATCAAGAATATAATCAGCAACAGTGACCAATGTATATTCTTCGCCGAACATCTGCCCATCTTCCTGAATGAAAGCCAAGCGGTCCACATCAGGGTCAACAACGATGCCAAGA
>Ga0172377_10002567_pt1 | contig 18546 bp, 15 predicted proteins | sample Pumphouse3metaG_FD_119749 | JGI IMG/M metagenome (GOLD analysis project Ga0172377, IMG submission 119749) | Leachate microbial communities from a municipal landfill in Southern Ontario, Canada - Pumphouse #3 metaG | ecosystem: Engineered > Solid waste > Landfill > Unclassified | place: Canada...
AAAAAACTAAGAGACTGATGCGTAGGTTTTGGGCTTTACTATATAAAGATATTCTCTTGCTGATCCGCGATTTGGCAGGATTGGCCATGATGTTTCTAATGCCTTTGGCCTTGGTTGTCCTGATGACCTATCTGCAAGATAGCACGTTCAACTCCATCACAGAGCATAAGATTCCGCTGCTGTTGCTGGACGAGGATAGGGATTCGTTGGGCATCTCCATCGGACAGAGTGTTGAGGCTTCCCATATCTTTAGTGTTGACACCATGCTGAAAGAGGAACCTTTGACCGCCTTGTCGTTGGAGAGGGAGGTGGCGAAGGGCCATTATCAGATAGGTATCTTTATCCCTCGAAACACGACAGAGAAAATCCGTCTGGGCATCCGGAAAAGCGTGCTTGGTACATTCGGGTCGGATACGGATACGGTGCCGATACGGATGGATAGCATCTCTATTTTTGTGGATCCTACGACGAAAAACTCATTTAAGGCGACTATCATAAGTTCTATCCGGGAATATGCGGCGCGCTTGCAGGCGGATTTCGTGCTGCGTGAGGTGTCTGTGGAGGTGAACAGGATAGTTCCTGTTCCGATAGGAAAGATAGAGATGCCTAAGGAATTGGTCGGCATAAAGGAACGATATGCCAGATTGGACGAAGGAAGGCTGATGCCCAACTCCGTACAGCACAATGTGTCTGCATGGAGCATGTTTGCCGTGTTTTTCATCGTCATATCGCTCTCCGGAAATATCATAAAGGAACGCGACGACGGCAGCTTTACCCGCCTGATGACGATGCCTTGTCCCTATTGGCTTTACTTGCAGGCAAAGATGGTCGCCTATCTTATGGTGTGCCTTTCTCAGTTGTTCCTGATGTTCCTGATGGGAGTCTATGTGCTGCCGTTGTTGGGGTTGCCGGCTTTGGAGATGGGTCATAGTGTGGCCGCCCTTGTCCTGATGTCGTTTTCGGCCTCGTTGGCTGCCATCGGTTACGGAATAGCCATCGGTAAGATGGCCACAAGCAACCAGCAGGCAGCGGTCTTTGGCTCTATCTCGGTAGTGATTATGGCTGCCGTTGGCGGTGTCTGGATCCCGGTTTTCGTGATGCCGGAAATCATGCAGACAATCAGCCGGGTATCTCCTCTCAATTGGGGAGTGTCCGGATTTTACGATATTTTTGTCCGTGACGGAGACTGGCATTCTGTATTGCCTGAATGTGCGGCATTGCTCTCTTTTGCTGTTTTGTGTGTCACAACAGCCATTGTTTATGACAGACGTAGATGAATTGATTTGGACGCGAGGCGTCTTTTCGGAAAGAAAAGTTTAACATTATAAATAGAACTTATGTCAAAAGAAGAAGAATTAATAGAGGAATTAAAGACGCAGATTATAGATGCACTTTCGTTGGAAGATATTACGCCTGCCGACATCGATGCGGATGCTCCGCTTTTTGTCGAAGGATTGGGTCTTGATTCCATCGATGCCATTGAACTGATGCTTCTTCTCGAACGAAATTATGGTATCCGTATCGAGGATCCTAAGAAACGTAGGGAGGTGCTGACGTCCGTTCGTACCATGGCTAAACTGATAGAGTCTAAAGGTCAGGTTAAGGAGTAGTCAATAGATGGCGAGACGGGTTTTTATAACAGGGTTCGGCATCATCTCTGCGATAGGAAATGGTGTGGAAGAGACGTTGGCTTCTTTGACGGAGCGGAAAAGCGGGATAGGACAGGTCTCTTTTTTGAAGACATCCCTTTCCTGTTTTCCTGTTGCTGAGATAAGGACGGATAGTGACGGTCTGGCTAGGTTGGCGGGAATACCATTGTCTCCTGTCCATAGCCGCACATTCCTGCTCGGACTAATCGCTGCTCGGGAGGCGGTCCGTATGTCGGGATGCGAGGGGCTGTGCTCCTCGATGGGTATGATTGGGTCTACTACGGTAGCCGGAATAGATCAGAGTGACCGCTATTATCGCCGCCTTTTGTGTGGCGAAGCTACGCATAAGGATAAGATACCTTCGTTCGAATGTGCCGATTCCACCGAGCTAATTGCCGATTTTTTCGGCATAACTCACCATGTGACGACAATCAGCACAGCTTGTTCCTCCTCAGCCAACGCCATCATGAACGGAGCAAGGATGATAAAGTGTGGCGTGGCTGACCGTATGTTGGTGGGTGGCTCGGACTCCTTGTCCCGTTTCTCGATGAACGGATTCAATGCTTTGGAAATCCTTTCTCCGACCGGATGCCGTCCGTTTGACAATGATCGCAATGGTATCACTCCGGGCGAGGGCGCCGCTTTCCTTGTGCTGGAGGCGGAGGAGATGGTCGGAAGCAGGACCGTCTATGGAGAGGTGAGCGGTTACTCCAACTGCAATGAGGCCTTTCACCAAACGGCCTCGTTGCCCGATGGAACGGGGGCTTTCCTCTCTATAAGCAAGGCTCTGCAGTCGGCTTCTATCGAAGCGTCTGAGATTGACTATGTCAATGCCCACGGTACGGGAACCAAAGTCAATGACCTTTCTGAAGGTAGGGCTTTGAAGACTGTTTTCGGGAAAGAGATGCCTTTGTTCAGCTCTACGAAAGGATATACGGGACATCCGTTTGCTGCGGCGGGAGCCATGGAGGCGGTCTTTTCGCTTCTCTCTATCAATCATGGGTTGGTATTCCCGAATCTGGCGTTTGAAACGAAGATGGAGGAGGTGGATGTTGTGCCTGTCACTCAACTTTGCCGCCGTCCTATCCGTCGTGTGCTTTCCAATTCTTTTGGGTTTGGCGGTACTGATACAACATTAATTTTTTCGAAGGTATAGAATCTGACTATGATGCAGGCTTATATAAATTCCATAGGCATAATATCTCCGCAACTGACTTTTGACGGTTCTTTCCTGTCTGCACCTATTGTGCATGTGGAGAGCCAGTTCCTGATGTGTGAGGAGCCGGTTTATAAGGAGTTCATAAATCCCGTTCAGTTGAGGCGCATGTCGCGCATTCTGAAAATGGGGTTGGGTGCTTCTAGTATTTGTATGGATGCGCGCTCTGACGTGCGGCCGGATGCCATTGTGGTGGGGACGGGCCTTGCCTGTGTCTCTGACTTGGAGAAGTTCCTTCTTTCGATAGACGACAACCAGGAAAAGATGCTTTCTCCCATTCCTTTCATAAACTCATCCCATAACACAGTAGGGGCACAGATTGCCATGATGCGTAAGTTGACGGGATATAACATGACCTATTGCCATCGCTCCTTCTCGTTTGAGAGCGCCTTGCTGGATGCTCTTATGCTAATTGCCGAAGGAGGTGTGAGTAATACGCTTGTGGGCGGAATTGATGAGCATACGGAAGGGTTTTTCAAAATATTCAACCTTCTTGATTTCTGGAGAAAGAAGTCTGTTGACAATCTGTCTCTTTTCGAGGGATCTCACCTTGGTACGATTTGTGGCGAGGGTGCCGCTTTTTTCTTTCTGGAAAAGAATAGGCAAGATGGCACTTTGGCAAAAATCACCGATGTGCAGACCTTCTTGAAAGAGTGTGACGCTTCTGATGTGAAAGGGGAAATGGATGCTTTCCTTGGCCGTAACGGACTGACGGAAGTTGACGTGGATATGTTCGTGTTAGGTAGAAACGGCGATAGCTTCGGCGATGGCATATACCTCGACTTGGAGAGACTTTTGCCGGAATCTTGCGGCATTGCCTATTATAAACATTTGTGCGGCGAATATATGACATCTACTTCGTTCGCATTGTGGTTGGCAGCTCAGATGCTGCATACGCAGAAGATGCCTGATGTCATAATTAAAAATCCCGTCTCTGGGCGACAGCTGCGAAGGATCTTGATTTACAATCACCATCGGAGGAAGGAACATTCCTTGATTCTGGTGGAGAATGCCGATCTGTAAATGAAAGAATGAAGGAAAATAAGGTGGATATGAACATCTTGTCCTTTTATTGGAAAAAAATCCTAATGTAATATGATTTGTCGATGAAAAGGAAAAAAAGAGGCGGTTCAAATGATTATGAACCGCCTCTTTTTGTTAAACTAAAATGCAATGTTTGCAGAAGCCTTAATGGCTCCGAATAACCGTATTACTTGATGATTAACAGTTGGGAAGATCCATATATGTTGCGAAGCGCATACGTGCCGGCTCTGCCTACTAGGTTCTTCACCGATTCTTGGATGTTGTCTCCCTGCTTGATCGTGATGTCTCCTATCTTTGTTCCTAGAAGCGAATATACCTCGTATGATTTCTCTATCTGGTATACGGTTGTCTCTTGTTCCAATCCGGTATGGGAGACGGTTGTCGTTTTGAACTCAATATAGTCGATGTTGCCATTTGCTCCCGTAATCTCTACCTTCAAGATGTGCTTGCCTTCTGAAATGGAAGGAGTTTTGCCTGTGATAATCTCGTAGGTGTCCCAACTGTTGTTTGCTGTTTGTGGAATGGAGATGGCATCTGAGATGGCCGTGTCGTCCAGATAAAGTTTGAACCCTGCCGATGTGCTTCCGGAGGCTACGTTTGCCGACCATTGATAGATGTCCGTGTATTTGACGTCTATTGTGAATTCTACCCACTCCCCGACGGCGGTGTAGCCGATGGCATATCCGTTTCCTGCTTCAACGATATCCACTCCGTTCTCAAGACGCATGTTCCCGTCTCCTTCGTTCTTTGCGTCAGAATCGTGGTAGGCGTAGCCGTCATCTCCTTCGTCATAGTTTTCCATTTCCACCTTTCCAGGAATGGCTTGTGCGGTTCCATTATAAGGACTTTGTGATAATTTGACTGTCACAGAAATCTCCTCAGAATTGTATGTCGAGTCGTTGCTGGCTGTCATGATGGCCTTGAATGAATAAGTACCCAAGTCGAGATTTTCTACTACATAGGAGAATGGCTCTTCGGTCAAAGTGGCAATGATCGCGTTGTCTTGATAAATATCTATCTTAGTGACGGTAGAACTCTCTACTGTCGCATTCGCTGTCAGCGTGACTGCAATGCCTGGCTCTATTGATTTCTCTGAAGAGGAGAGTGTAACCCCATTTTTAGGAGCGACAGGATGGCTGCTTCTTATTCTGTTGAAGAAGGTGATCATTTCGTCGGTGAATTCGCCGTTTACACCATGTCCACCTCCGTTTGGATAGTATTCGCAGTCTACTCCTGCTTTTTTCAAATTGTTGTAGAACTTTTCGCCCTCACATTGAGGAACAATGTTGTCGCTGGAGCCGTGTACAACCATTACAGGAGCGTCGTCTTTATCTATGAATGTGTTGGCGCCGAGCAGTGCGTGTTTGTCCGGGCATTGTTGGTCGCTGCAGCCTCCTACCATATCGTTTTCTGGCGACATGTTTATTGGATTTCCGCAGCCTTTGTCGCGGCAGTCTACTGGTCCTGACCAGTCACATACGGCATCTACCCAACTGCTGAATTTGGTATAATTGCCCAATTCACCCTCAATATCCATGGTCGCAGATCCTACGGTGTACTCTTTCTTCACGTCTCTTGTTACGCCCATTAGTGACGCTAAGTGACCGCCTGAAGAAAATCCGGAGATGGCGATAAAAGAGTCGTCTATCTTCAGAGATTCGGCGTTTCCGCGCAAATAGCGCACCACTGCTTTTATGTCGTTAATCTGAGCGGGATAAAGGGCGTCGTTATATGTCCTGTGGTTGGGGGTTACGAAGATATAACCTGCATCCAAAGCGGCTTTTCCAACGGTGCCTAAATCGGCGGAGCCTTTGGAATTATTACTGCCCCATGCGCTTCCGTAGATGTGGATGATGACATTGTGCGTCGACTGGTTGTCGTTGGGGTAATAGATATCCAACTTGTGGCCTATATGGTTATCGCCAACATAGTCGATGTCTGTTTTCGACGTGTATCCATCCAATCCGCCCCCCGATTGGGTGCCTCCGAACTGGGCAAAACAACCCAAATTCATACATAGTAGAAGAACTACAAAACTAAAGTGTCTCATAATAAAAAAATTAAAGTTACCAGAAATGTTTATGGTTTCTCTGTAAAAAAATTAAAAAATATACATTTAACAGTATTAATAGTATTTCAATCACACGCATGAAATTCGGAAGTCTACATTTGTTCGTTGTCTGTTCGTTTGTCTATTGTCTTGTTTGACTTGTGCATTATCTCACGATAATAATGGAAACGGAAACGGAAATGGAAACGGAAACGAAAATGTAATATGAACTTTCAACTTCAGACAATTACAAATTTATAGGCACATTGATAAAAATAGTATGAAAAATCAATCAATTTATATTTATTTGATTGGTAGAAAGTTAAATTCAATAATGACTGGATTTTTATGCCGATATTTGTCGGAACAAGATATTTGTATGTAAAAAAACGAACCGTCAGAGTTAAGTTTCCTCTTGGATTGACGGCTCGTTTTTTATTAGAAAATAAAATTATATTTAAGAGATGGTCTTGTTATTTGAGAATGAGTAGGCGAGATCTACCCGCTTCGTCCCTTATCACATAAGTACCTTTTGCTCCTATCTTTTCTTCTGTCCGTTGGACTAGATTGTCGCCACTTTGAAGTTTGATGGTGCCTAAGTCTTCGCCTAGGAGGGAATAGATGTGGAATGTCCCTTCCTGGAAGGAGATGTATAAGTCTTCTGCCCCGGAGGTATGTGGCGATACTGCCTTGAACTCCAGATAGTCGATGTTGCCGTAGGCACCTGTGATCTCCAACTTCAGAATGTGTTTTCCTTCGGTGATGGAGAGCTCGTTCCCTTCTATCGTCTTGTAGGTGTCCCATTTGTTGTCGCCTGTTTTTGGAATAGAGATGTTGTTGGTCACGGGCTCGTTGTCGATGTATAGTTTGAATGCGCCAGATTCCAATCCTGATGACACGTTGGCTGTCCATGTGTATTTGTCCGTATATTGCGCGTCGATGGTATATTCCAACCATTCGCCTACTGCGCAGTGTCCTAGAGCGTATCCATTTCCGTTGGGCATCTCTTCGATGTCGACACCGTCGGTCCTGTAGTTGGAACCTTCGTCTTTCTCGTCAGAGTCGTGGTAGGCAAATCCTTCTTCTCCTTCGTCATAGTTCTCAACTTCCACTTTGCCGGGAATCTCTTGAGCCACGCCGTTATATGGTTGTTGGGGCGCCTTTACTGTTACTTCTACGGCAGATGAGTTGTATGTTTTTCCGTTTCCATCTGTCATTACTGCCTTCATCTCGTAGCTTCCCACTTCGAGGCCTGTCACTTCGTTCTGATAAGGCTCTTCGGTAGATATACCGATCAGTTCGCCGTCTTGATAGAATTCTACTTTTACAACAGTTGCCTCTTTTACCGACGTTTTTGCGGTGAGGGTGATGTTGGCAGGAGCCTCGGCCATCTTTTCGGAGACAGTAATCGAAACGCCCGTTTCGGAGTATTTGCCACAATCTAACGAATATTGTTTCACAAAGTTCCAGATGCCGATGGAGGTGTGGTGGCAGTTGTCGTTGGCGGGTATATGACCTCTTCCTTTTACGGTGTATAGCACCACGTCGGCGTCACACTCTCCGTTTTTCCAATAGGTTTTGGTGCAGCAGCCCGAAGGTTCTTGCGTGACGGTAGGATTGTCGTCGCATCCGTTGCGTTTACGCCATCCTTCCATTGTGTTTTCCGCGCCGTAGTATTGCCCTGCATCGTAGATTACAACATCATCGCCTGTCCCATGCGTGTGTACCAGCGGGCATGGCCTTGCGCTCTTGAAACTTGGGTTGCTAAGCGTGTATCCCGATATTGGAGCGAACGCCGCAATTTTGTCCGCAATGTTGTTCATGGCGTGGTAGGTGAACATACCTCCCATCGAGAATCCGGATAGGTAGACGCGGTTTTTGTCTATGTTGTAAGATGTGTACATCTCATCGATGATGGTAAGAATGAAGTCTATGTCTTTCGTCCCACTGATGTCCCATGTGGTACCGTCCGACTGTGGATAGACCACGAGGAAGTTGGCCGTGTCTGCCACCAGTTCCCATTTGGCTTCGTTTTTCTGATAGTTGATGTCTTGGTTCATTCCGTGCATGGAGATGACGAGCGGACGGTTGTCTGTCAAGCAATCTGGTGCGTAGACCAAGATGGTTCGTTGAGAGCCTTTTACGTTTATCTGGATCTTCTGGTTGAACTTGGCAGCCATTGTTGCCAGACAGCATGAGATGGCCAAAGCGAGAGTTAAAAGTCTTTTCATGTGTTTTCTTGTATTAGTTTATGATGAAGTCTATTGTCTGCGAATCTCTCCTGTGATGCGTTCTCTGTCTCTCTTCTGGTGTCCTCAAAAACAGCGGAAGAGTGTGGTCCGATAGAATGGACGTCCGTCTCTTGCCGTTGGGTTAAAAAAAGGAGGAGAAAGGGACTCGTACAAATGGGCGTTTGCCGAAGATTCTATCTCCCCTCCTTTAAACCATATAAACATTTTTAATCATTACAAAGAAGACCTTTTCTCTCGAATTAAAGCATGAATATCCATTCATAAAATATAATTATCCGTGCAAATGATATGGCTGTAAGGAAAACAGATGCGGCTGTTTTGTACAGATGCTGTTGATGCAGAATGCTGTGGCCGACAGTTCGAAGTGCGAACAGTGTGTCTTGATAAAATATTTTTCACAAAAAGAGTGGTTGTGGAATGTTTTTAAAATATAGATTTCCTATCTTTATCGTACTAAATAATAACGAACAGGAAAATTGACATGAGATTTGCATTACGGCTTCACATAAACAAACAGGCATTCGGCAACATGTTGCCAATCAACTACCAGTACGAACAATCCGCAGCGATCTATCATATCCTAGCCCGCGCCAACGAGCAATACTCAGCATGGTTGCACGAGAACGGTTATGTGCTGGATTCGGGGAAACGGTTCAAGATGTTCACCTATTCTCCTTTTAAAATTGAGAAGCGGCGCGTATTGGGAGAGGCGAAAAGATTATGCGTGCTTTCGGACACGGTGGAATGGCAGATTTCGTTTCTGCCCGAGAAATCGACGGAACAGTTTGTGCAAGGGCTGTTTTCCCGGCAGACCTTTGAGATAGGCGACCGGCTGAGCAGGGTGCAGTTTCAGGTGCAGGGCATCGAGGTGCTGCCATCTCCGGAGTTTGCCGAAGAGATGGAGTTCTCGGCCATGTCGTCGATAAGTCTCAGGCATTTCCGTGAAAACGGGACGGTAGAATATCTCTCGCCTGCAGATTCTCGATCAAGAGAAATTGTGCAGGTCGGGCTATTAAGCAAATATGAAGCGTACCACGGAAAACCTTACGCGGGCGACTTGAACTTTGACTTCAATGTCTTGAACGAGCCAAAACGTAAGCTAATAACCATAAAGCAAGGCACACCCGAAGAGACCCGCATAGCAGGCTATCTCTGCCAATTCCGCATGAAAGCCCCGATAGAGCTGATGAGGATAGCTTACGAAAGTGGTGTGGGAAGCGGAAACAGTCAGGGCTTTGGGTGTTTGAGGGTGAGGTGAAAAAAATAGGAATATTGACAAAAACTGTCAAAGTAATGAATTTTATTTGCAGATAATATTTAATGATATGATACGAGAAATAATAAATTTTACGGAGAATCTCATTGCTGATATACCAGATATTATGCAGTGGAAAGTTGAACCAAGTCAAGGAATTCATATAATTGTTGAACTTGACAATCAAGGGCGTTGGATAAATGGAGAAAAGGATTGTTTCTGTACGAATACAGATAAGGATAATATCCCTTTTGCTATGTTAGTTCAATATGAGCAGGCTGGATCTAGGGTAGGAACTACTATGAATAAAGTGTTGGATAAGAAGAAACAAATCTTCTCATGTTCACCTTTTATTCTGAGTTTTAAAAAGAAATCATTATCAAATGATAAGTTAGAAGGATTTGGCATTGAGAAAATTATAAAATTATTACCAGATTATTTTGCGAATGCGCAGAATACATGTCTCTTGGAAGATGAAAGATTAATACAACTTTCAAAAGCTTTTCAACAACAATGTTCTGAAGTCTTAAATTTTCTACAGGCTAAAATTGTTACGCAAAAAATAAAAGGAGAAGACGTAGAGGTAAAACTGTTTGATCTTATTAAAGATGATGAATATATCAATCTGTATCTAAAAAATGCCACAATTGAAGAGTATCGCTCTGCACATGATGTTTACCTGAAAGATAAATTGTTTAATTGTAACAATTATAATAAAGAGTCAGAAAATGAAATTTTAGGTTTAAGCAATTTCTTAAACGGATTAAATAGTAAAAAGCCGTTTTTGGAACATAAGACTTCTTTAAATAATATAAACGGACGTATTTCTACAAAAGAAGCAAATGTGCTTAGTGATTTTGAGTCATTAATAAACAATAGAATATTGCCAAATCCTTTGCCAATAGTTATTGATGACAAAGAAGCAAATAAGGCAATCATAAAGATTTTTAATGAAGATTCCGACCCTATCTCATATAGAGAAGTGTTGAATAGATTATTTGCTCGAAATAATATTAAAAACTTATCAGATTATTATTTAATAAATTATTCAAAAAGGAAATCCATTGTACTTAATGATGTGGATTTTTTGCCTCTTTTCCGCTTTGCTTTTGATACGCCACTTACAATATCCAATATATTTCAATGTGGAATCAATGAAAATAAAGTATTTAAACCATATACTTCAATAGAGATGTCAAACATATTTGATTTTGAACGGATTGTTGTAAAATCTATATTCAATAATTCATTAGTAAAAATAAAAGACGATAGATACTCGACCAATTACTTCGGTGATATTGATCCAACTTATGTCAGTGGTGGAGATACAATGTATTTATTGATTCTCAAATATAGGAAGGCTATATATGACTACATCTATAAATCAAAAATTAATGCAATCAATGGCATGATGTTTAACGATATGATGGCTCAATCTATTTTGTCAAATATCCAGAAAGATGATGTGTCTGACATATTTAGTTGGAAAAATACAATAAAAGAAAAACTCAACATTTGGTTTAGTCTATACAATTTATTCAAAAACAAAGAAGAACAGGAGGAAAATATGGTTTCAAGAGTAACTGAATTAATTAATAAAATGAGTGCTATAGTTAAAGGCGAATCTCATTTTGAAAATCCCGAAGAATTTGCTTTCGGGGCAGGACAAATCGTGTCCTATTTGATTGATAGAAGCGTTGCAAGCAACAAAACTTATGCAATGCTTGAACCTTATCTGCAAAAGTCAAAATCCGGACAATTGCAGGACGCTATTGCGCAGACAATAGCAGTATATAAACACGACATCAGCACCTACAAAGGAGCTTTTCAAAGTTTGTCTTCGGACGTGTTGACGTATGATGACAACATAGAAGTAAAACCTCTGCTTAAGTTCTTTCTGGCAGGTTGCTTTTGCGATTGTGTGATTTATCAGAAAAAAGACAGTAATAATAATTAAAGAATAGGAGATTAAAACAATGACAGAATTTAAAAACAGGGTTTTTGGATGTGCTATAGTAAAAGCCATTAATTCAAATTATAACGCAGACTTTTCAGGACAACCACGCACGTTGCCTAATGGTACTATATATGCAACAGATAAAGCATACAAATACACCGTAAAAAATTATTTGAAAGATGTATATTCGGATGATAAGGTGTTCTATTTTAAATCATTAAATGAAAATCTTAATCCACTTTCTTTGGATGAAACGTATTCTAGATTATTTGGAGAGTACCCAAAAGGGACTGGAAAAGAAAAAGACAAGATAGTAAAAATGTCTGTTGCAAAGAATCTGTTGTCATGCATTGACATTAGATTGTTTGGCGCAACGTTTGCCGGGGCGACAAATATATCATTACATGGGCCTATTCAGGTTAATCATGGAGTAAATGTTTGGAAAGAAAATAATATTTTCACAGAGCAAATCACCTCTCCTTTTAGCAATAAAGCCGATGATCCCGAAGCGGAAAAGGGCATGACTACTATTGGCCGTCAATCGCGTTTGGAAGAAGGCCATTATTTGCATCATTTTTCGATCAACCCACAAAATTTGTGTGATATAACAGAACTTGCAGGAGAAGGTGCAGATAAACTTTCTTCGGATGACATTGAAAAACTCAAAGAAGCCATGCGCCGTGGCGTAACTTGGTACGATTCTGCATCTAAAGCGGGTTGCGAAAACGAGATGTTGGTTTGGATTCAACTAAATGAAGGATCAAAAAACGTTTTACCTAATTTCACTACTTTAATTAGTCTGAAACAGGAAAAGAAAGATGGTAAATGTGTCTATGACTTTGCTAAACTAAAGGCAGAATTAGAAAAAATATCTTCTGATATAGAAAGAATAGAGATTTACTATAACAAACAAACGGTTGCAATAGAAAATTTACCTGATAACACGACAGAAAACGACATATAATATGGCAAATCAGAAGTTAATATCGTTTGATCTAAAAGCGGAGTTCGGATTCTTTAAGAAACCGGACATCAACGATGGGCTCTATTTGACGTACAATATGCTTCATAGACCGGCACTGCTCGGAATACTCGGCGCAATTGCGGGGTTGCAGGGGTATCAGAAAAATGGCGTTTTGCCTGAATATTACAATAAATTGAAGGATTTGAAGGCCGGAATCGAACCGTTAGATTCGGATAAAGGCAATTACACCAAAGAGATACTCAGTTATAATAACGGAACCGGATTTGCCAGTGGCGAGGCCGGCGGAAATCTGATTGTAACGGAACAGATTCTGATAAAGCCGGCTTATCGTTGTTATTTGCTATTAGACATTGAGAAAGAAATTGAGAAAAGATTGTATGTAAATTTAAAGTCTTATCAAGCAGAGTTCCTCCCCTATATGGGGAAGAATGATTTTTCGGCATGGTGGGAGAATTTTGAGGAGTATCCTTTTTCCGAGTTTGATTTTTCGACAAATTACACAATTGCCTCTATTTTCTCAAAGACGGAGGCTGCAAGCAAGTTTGTGGTTAAATCTATGAGTATGTTTTCAGCTTCAGAGCCAACATGGCTTTATTTTGAAAAATTGCCAGTCTGCTTTGACGAACAATTGTTTCAATACTCATACGCTGATTTTGTATATTCGAATGCAAAGTTTAGTAAGGACATGAACATGAGTGAAGCTGGGAAATTCTATAAACTAAATGAGAATACAGTAATTCAACTTACTTAAATGGACTTTGATTTCAGTTACTTTAATGGATTTATAGCGAATAGCAACAGCTATTATGCTCATTTACCTAAAGAAACAGAATGTTCTCGGCGGCCAGAGTTGCTGTCGGAACATTCTGCTTTGGTTTATGCTTATGCAAAAGAAATTATCAGCAAACAATCATTGGGCGGAATCATAGAAAACTTAATAGAATCCTCGATTCCTGCTGGTTTAGACGTCAGAAAAATAAATCCTTTAATATCGGATCTGTTTTATAAATCAATAGCATATCATGACCTTGGCAAGGTAAATAAGAAATTCCAGATTGCCAGGATGAAGAATAGGGCGGATGTGTTATCTGTATCACATGGCTTTGACAGTCAACATTCGATAATTGGCGTATATCTGTATCTTGCTGATTTTTTTTCAACACTATTGAAAACAGAATTGACAGAAGCAGAACAAGTCTTTTTGTCGAATGTCTCTCTCTATTTAAGTTACTCTATTTATAAACATCATGCCCCCTGTCTGAATGAAAGTCAAAATAATACCGTCTGGGATAATGAAGATTTATTTGTTTTAAAGTCATATTTATCGCTGTTTAAAATAGATTTAAATGATGAGCAAATAGGTTTATTCCATAATTGCTTTTTGAAAAATGCAAATTTCAATTTCTTCTTTGAACGATATAACAGTGATGTAATAAAGAAAAAAAATACCTTCCCGTTGTTTGCCTTGTGCAAACTAAACTATTCTTTGCTCACTGCCTCTGATTATTTGGCGACAGCCCACTATATGAACGGATGGACTGAAATGTATTCGGATTATGGACTGATAGACGATGCGCTTCGGCAAAAAATTATCTCAAACATTGAACGTAACAAAACTTACAACAAGGCTGTATATAAGACTATAGCAAAAGATGACATTCCGAATGCCGATCAATTGAGGGAACCGTCTAATAATAATCTAAATGAACTAAGAAAAGGTATTGCGATAGAGGTCATTCAGAATATACGGAAAAATACGAACAAGAATCTGTTTTATTTAGAGGCACCAACCGGAAGCGGTAAGACAAACGCCTCTATGCTGGCTTTGGCTGAATTGTTACGAGCCGACAGACAGCACGAGATAAATAAGGTCTTTTATGTGTTCCCGTTTACGACATTGATTACTCAAACATATAAATCATTGTCAGAAACATTTGGACTGAATGTTGATGAAATAGCAGAGATACATTCAAAAGCCTCGTTTCATACCGGAAACTATGAGGATGATTATTTGAATTACCTTGATAATTTGTTCGTTAACTATCCGATTTCGTTGCTCTCTCATATCCGATTCTTTGATGTGCTGAAAACAAATGGGAAAGAGACGAACTATTTGCTGCATAGAATGGCAAATTCGATTGTAATTATAGATGAAATACAATCGTATTCGCCGAAAACGTGGGATAAAGTTATCTATTTCATAAATAACTATGCGCACTTCTTCAATATGAAGTTCATTATCATGTCGGCAACACTACCTAAGATTGGGGAGATATTAGACGACAAAGGTTTGGCGGGTGATTTTGTTTATTTAGTGAAGGATAAGTCCAAATATTTTCAGAACCCGAACTTCTGTAAAAGGGTAAATATAGATTACAGTTTACTTGAATGTCCGTGTGCGACAAAAGAAGATAAATGCGATTATTTGAGTCGGTTGAAAGAGTGCTTGTTTGAAAAATCAGAAGAATTTGCTGCTCAGAACGAATTGCATCCGCAAAGTGTCCATACAATCATCGAATTTATCTTCAAGAAAACGGCATCAGAATTTTATTCTATTGTAAAAGAGGACAATGACTTTTTTGATGAAGTGTTTCTATTATCCGGTACAATCTTAGAACCAAGAAGAAAAGAGATTATAGACAAACTGAAATCTTCTGCACTACGCAGTAAAAAAGTACTATTGATCACTACACAAGTTGTTGAGGCCGGCGTTGATATTGATATGGATTTGGGCTTTAAGGACAAATCTATAATTGACAGTGAAGAGCAATTGGCCGGTCGCATCAATCGAAATGTCAATAAACCACGATGTACACTCTATCTTTTCAATTGTGACACGGAGAAAACCCTGTATGGCAAAGATGATAGATATCGGTTTGCGCGAGAAATGGATTTTGAGGACTACAAAAGCATTCTTGATTCCAAAGACTTTGACAGACTGTACAAAATGATTATTGACAAAACTATAAACAATAATAAATCGTCTCTTATTGAGAACATCCATGATTTGGAAGGTTATGTGGCAACGCTCAATTATGCAGAAGTTGACAAACAATTGAAACTAATAAAATCACTGAATGATTCTGTGTTTGTGCCGATTGACATTCCAATTCAATATCTCAAGAACGACATTCCAATTCTGGATGAATTTGAAATTCATCATGGAGAGTATGTTTCTGGTACAGATGTTTGGGATGCGTATGCCAATGTCATTTTCAATAGAGAAACTGATTTTGTGGAAACCAAAATAAAGATAAAGAAACTGCAAAGTCTGATGTCTGCCTTCTCGTTCTCCATCTTCAAAGGGGGCAATGATTATGATGTGCTAAAAACGTATGGTGAAGAAAAGCTTGGATATATCTATCTAAACTCCTATGTTGATGTATATTCGTTCGAAAATGGTGTGATTGCGGAAAACTTAAAGGATTCTAATTTTATATAGTTATGCGCATTAATGCAACTCTAATCAATCTATATCAGGTATGTAAACGAGAGATGTGGTTACATGCGAATGGAATTCGCTTCGAGCACACCTCCGACCTTGTGTACGAAGGCAAGCTGATCCATGAGGAGAGCTATCCTCAACGATCTGAGAAATATGAGGAGGTAGAACTCGATGGGATAAAGGTCGATTTTTACGACACGAAGAACAAGGTCATCCATGAGATAAAGAAGTCGAACAAGGTGGAGTCCGCCCATGAGTGGCAGCTGAAGTATTACCTCTATGTGTTCGAACGGAATGGCATGGACGGGGTGACGGGCATCTTGGAATATCCCACGTTGCGGAAAACGCAGGAGGTGGTGTTGAACGATGTGGACCGGGAAATGATCAGGGAGATGGAGTCGAAGATTCTGTCTGTCGTCGAGAGCGAGGCTTGTCCGCCAACCGAGAAGAAGGGCATCTGCCGAAACTGCAGCTATTATGAGTTCTGTTATAGCTCGGAAGAGGAAAATACAAATAGACAGGATTGACAGGAAAAACAGGATGATTCCTATCGGGCAATCAAAGTTTTTACTTTAATTAAGCATGGATTCTGTCCGGAAGATATTAATAACTAAAATCAGAAAGTATGATTCATGAAGAACTGACGTCAAAAATTATTAAAGCGGCCTATAATGTGTATAATGTTTTAGGTGGCGGTTTTTTGGAAAAGGTGTATCATAATGCCATGTTGATTGAGCTAGATGATTTAGGGTTGATGGTCGATTCTGAAAAGCCGATAAAAGTACAATATAAAGGGGTGACAGTTGGTGATTATTATGCGGATATCGTGGTTGATGGTGACGTTATTGTGGAACTCAAAGCTGTTGAAAATCTGAGCAAGGTGCACGAAATACAACTGGTTAACTACTTGTCGGCAACGAGTGTGGATGTGGGTCTGCTGGTTAATTTTGGAAGTGCAAAAGTGGAAGTTAAACGTAAATATAGGGAATATAAAAATCCTGCTAATCCTGTATATCCTGTCTGAAGAATTATGAGAAAAACTTACTATTTATTTAACCCGGGCACCTTGGAGCGCAAGGACAACACGTTGAAGTTTACCCCATTCGAGGAAGATGGGAACGGAGAGATGTCGAGGCCCGGCCAGCCACGTTATCTTCCGGTGGAGGATGTGGCCGAGTTTTATGTGTTCGGTTCGTTGCGCGCCAACAGCGCATTGTATAATTTCCTTGGGCAGATGGACATCGCCGTCCACTTCTTCGATTATTACGAGAACTATACGGGTTCGTTCATGCCCCGCGACGGACTGCTCTCCGGACGGATGTTGTTGGCTCAAACTGCGGCATATCAGGATCCGGCGATGCGGTTGGAGATTGCCCGGAAGTTTATCGAAGGGGCTGTCTTCAATATGAAGAAAACGTTGAAATATTACGAGAACAGAGGCAAGGACACGTCGCCCATGGCGATGCTGATGGACGGTTATGCGCAGAAGATACCCGAAACGAAGAACGTTGCGGAGCTGATGGGAATCGAAGGCAACATCCGCCAGACCTATTACGATGCGTTCAGTCTGATCATCGATGCCTTCGACATGGGCGGACGCACCAAGCAACCCCCTCGCAACGAGGTGAACGCGCTGATATCTTTCGGGAACATGATGTGCTACTCGCAGTGCCTGCGGGCAATACATCAGACTCAGCTGAATCCGACCATCAGTTACCTGCATACACCCGGCGAACGGCGATATTCGCTCTCACTGGACATAACCGAGGTCTTTAAGCCGATACTGGTAGACCGTGTCATCTTTAAGGTGTTGAACAAAAAGGAGATTCAGACGGAGCATTTCGACAACAAGATGAACCGCTGTCTGCTGAACCAGAAGGGGAAGAAAATCTTTGTAAAAGCCTTTGAAGACCGTCTGAACGAGACGTTCCAGCACCGTACCCTCGGACGGAATGTGAGCTACCGACATCTGATGAAACTGGAGTGCTACAAGTTGGCCAAGCACTTGCTGAAGATGGAGGAGTACAAACCGTTTAAGATGTATTGGTAAACCATAAAAAAACAGAATGGTATGTATGTGATAGTAGTTTATGATTGTGGAGAAAAGCGAGTCGCAAAAATGCTGAAGCTCTGCCGGCGTTACCTGAATTGGATACAGAATTCCGTTTTTGAGGGCGAGATATCGGAGGTGAAGTTGAAGGAGTTGAAGTATGCCGCAGAAGAAATAATGGAAAAAGAAGAAGATAGTTTGATTATCTTTGCTTCCCGTAGGAACGAATGGTTCGAAAAGGAGATTCTCGGGAAAGAACGTGCAAGCACGGATAATTTTCTGTAAGACGCTCAAAAACAGATTGTTTTAGATTCGTTCCGGATTTCTATGTTGTCGAACGTATATTTTTAGGGAGGAAGAAAGGTGAACGGATCACGAAAAATAGGAAAAAAAGTTCTTTGACATAATGGAAATCAAATAATTAGGCATAGTTGTCGATGCCCCTATGTTTTTATACAATTGTACATCGACAATTTTTTATAACTTAGCAGGGCGAAAAATGAGGTCTCAAACCCTTATTTTCCGCCCTTTACTGCCGTCATTTGCACGGCGGTTAATTGCACCTTATGTGAGAGAAACCTAAAACAAAATAAAAATGGCAACAAAACCTTATAACTTTTAATTGCACCTTATGGGATTGAAA
>Ga0172377_10002568_pt1 | contig 18545 bp, 15 predicted proteins | sample Pumphouse3metaG_FD_119749 | JGI IMG/M metagenome (GOLD analysis project Ga0172377, IMG submission 119749) | Leachate microbial communities from a municipal landfill in Southern Ontario, Canada - Pumphouse #3 metaG | ecosystem: Engineered > Solid waste > Landfill > Unclassified | place: Canada...
GGGTTTGGTGACCGCGGCGGATACGGGCACCGTGACGACGACCGCCGTGGCGGATTCGGTGACCGCGGTGGGTACGGACATCGTGACGACGACCGCCGTGGCGGATTCGGTGACCGCGGTGGGTACGGACGCCGTGACGATGATCGCCGTGGCGGATTCGGGGGACGAAGTTTTTCCCGTCCTGATCGGTATGATGACCGTCGAGGTGGGGCCGGTCGTGATCGTGATGACCGCAAACCCAAGCCGTACGGTTTCGATAAATTCCGTGAGACCAAGACCAGAGGAGAAGACGAAAACGACAATTTCTTCTGGCTCGATGATGCGAAAGACAAGAAAGACGATAAATAACGGAGTCGTTTGTTGTGAGAGGGGGATCCTGGAAAAGGATCCCCTTTCCTTTTGTTTTTGCTTTTCTTGCGGAAACGATTCGGTCTTGTTGCCTGTCATCCGAAATGCATGAAAAAATAAGGATCCACTTGTAGTGCGTCTTCTTATTTCATCCATAGGTCTTGGAATTGTAAGATTGAAATTCGTGTCTTCAAGGATTGTGCTTTCGGTTTATCTCCATTCTACGCTTATGGATGATAATCGGTTGCAACCTCTGATAGGACTGTCCTCCCTCCGCTTTTGAGAAAAAGATATCAACTCCCGATGCAAAAGTAATTCTGCATCGCCACACTGATACCACCGAGGATATACCCATCTTTTCTCAAGTTTGAAGCTTCAATTTTGATGTTTTGCTTTCCCAGAGAAAAAATTCTTGTGTTTATGGCATCCTTTGTGGAATCAACGATTGAAGTAAGGTCGATAAATTCCGCTTCATTGGTTGTGATGATGATTTTTTCTGGAGAAAACATTTCTGCAAGGATGACGGCACCTGTAGCTATCAGGGATGCGTATTCTTTGACGAATTTTTTGCAATTCTCATTTCCGCCCCTTGCCTTGACGAAAATCGATTCGATGGTATCATCCGTCCCGTATCGCGTGTCAAAAGCTTCCACCTTGCCTTTCAGATTATCCAGTCCTGTATAGAGTTCCAGGCATCCGCGGTTGCCGCATGCACACACCGGTCCTTGAAAATTAATTGATACGTGGCCGATTTCAATCGAACTGTTGTGGTATCCGCGTAACAACACACCGTGAAGAAAAGCTGCGGCTCCGATCCCTTTCCCGATGTTATAAAGGACCACATTGTTGGAGTCTCTGCCTTTTCCGAACCACATCTCGCCGAGCAACGCGGCGTTGCTGTCGTTTTCTGTGAAGAAAGGAAGCCTGAACTCACGTTGTACGAGATCTCTGACCTTCTGAATGTTCCAAAAATATGGTGCTTCTTTCTCTACAAACTGGGCGTCTGTGGAACGGATCCCTGGGGTGATGCATACCACTCCGATGCAGGTGCTTTGGGGAGGGATATGCGACGCCGCCTCCCTGATGATTTCTTGTATCGCAAACTCGTCGAACATCTTCCAGTTCATTTGAAAACTTTGGGAAAAAAAGAAATTGCCACTAATGTCAGTGACGGTCGAAGTTGTGGAATCCCTGTTTAAGTAAAGAACGATGACACAATACCTGTTTTGGCGAATGGAAAGATATCTTGCCCTTCTGCCCCTTAGGTCACTATAGTACGCTTTTTCAGAGATGAAGCCGTCTGCAGTCAACCCATTGATTATTTTCGTGACTGCAGCCCCTGTCAGTCCCGTGTTTTGAGTGAGATAATTACGGTTTACGTCATCTTCCCTGTAAATTCGATTGATGACTTCAAACCGGTTGGTGTTTTTCATTAATGCGAAATTGATATTTTCCACTAAGGACCTCTTGCCTTTTTTTATGAATCACTCATCCAAAGATACACAATAAGTCTCAATGGAAAAAGGAGACAAGCAGTCATCGACGGTTGTAGCCTTCTTTTTTTCTCCTTCATATTCAAGCATATCCGTTTTTCTGACTTCCCTCAATTTTTTTGCGAGCTTTATTCGGAAAGCCGATTCTCGACCAAACGGTTCATATACCCTCAAGACCAATTCATCGGAGTCCTCCGCCTTTTTGAATGCACTCAGACGTATTTCCTTTCCGACTTCAATCCCACGTTGGACTTGGGGAAGTCCCGGATGTGGATACTGGTGGTAGGAGCAAACGGCATTAAAAGGATGTTTCTCCTCTTCAATTGCAGGAAGAGCGTCTTGAAGTGGTCGAGGCACACTCACATAGGAAAAGGTATAGCTGTGGTTTCCTATCTGCGTGTAGGGGTTGCCTGCGTCCATGCAACTATGTCTTGTCGCTAACAGGATTGGCTGGAACAGATGTCCTTTTCTCCAGACATCACAAGCCGGAGTGTCTGGGGCGGCGAGCAAGATGGAGGAGGCTCCGTCAGTGGCGGCCAACCATGTTTGGATTTCTCTTGGTCTGATTTCTCTGCAATCAGTTGGGTACAAGACAGCTCTGTTTTTTTCAAACATGTTGTTGCCTATCGGACCGGACACCTCGTCTTTGCCGACGTGGAGAATACCAAAGGGAACCTCATAACTAAGCGAGGAGTAGTTTTCCGGCAATGGGACATGAAGGCGAATTTCCTTGTACATCGTACCATCGAAAGCCTCGATGTTGATGTCGACCTTGATTTTCTTTATATGATTGAAGATTGTAAGTGTTTCTTTTAAGACGAAATGAGGGAAGCGTGCGGTTCCCACTACAATCGTGGCGACGGTGCCGGTGGGTTGGTTCATTCCCTCATGGGACGGAATATGCCATTGAATATTTTGTCTTCCCGCACTTTCCGTATAGCCGCTGCCAAGCCAGTATTTTGTGGAGTCGGAGCCATAAGGGAGCGATGGTTGCTGAATTTCTGAAAATTCACCGGAACCGTTGCCTACCGAATCGACGACGAATACCTCAAAGAGGGCAAGTGGGGAATTTTGCGGGACAAGGTTTTCCCTTGTTTCCTTGTCGAAAAGTTCGGTGATACCGCCTTTTCCGATGACAACGGAATAATAGTCGTTGTCCACTTTTATGCTGTTGTCCTGTTCTTTTGCGGTCTCTACCGGTTCTTGCATACACCTTTTTTGATTTGTTGAAAGGCGGTAGCGCTTGTATCCCAAGGCGGGGATGTTGGCGATGAAAAGTATTCTGATTGAATACGGTGCGGGTTCCTCGATGATCTGATAGGGAATTTCCGTCCCGTCTGAATCGAGGAGACGGGGAGCAATTGCTCCAACGGCTTCCCAGTCGATTATGACGGATACCTCGTCGGTGCGGTCGAAAAAAGAAGCATTGAATACGGTAATGGTATTTTGTTCTGCCTGGACGGTAATTGCCTTGTCCATAGCTTCCAGTATTCTTTTTCTCAGGGAACGTGCTTGTTCGTACCCATTGAGGGAAGTCTGGAGGTAGGTCTCGTCAGTGATATGTCCATTTTTTCCACCCCATCCGTGATCAAGATAGAGCAACTTCGCCCAGCAGGAATTGATTTCGTCTTCAGGATAGGGAAAAACTTTTCCCACAAGCATTCTCCCGAGAGCGGAGAACCGTTCTGTTTCCTCAAGGATTTGCATGCCGTTCCTGTTGTAACGGAATGCGTCGGCATGGGTCGGTTCGTGGTATATCCATAGGTTTGGGCGTTCCCCTCGATAAGTGTTCCAATATTCGTCCTTATCCAGAAGCTTGTTTGCTTCATCCATAAACGTTGAGGCAGAAGTGTAATAGAGTTTTGGAAATGCATATTCTTTGTCTTGGAGAAGAGCTTGAAAATAAGGCGTGAGGTTTAACGGGTAATCATAGTCACGTATCGACAATAACCCGAAGTACGGGGGAATATTTCGTTTCTTGTAATAATTCTTCGCAACTGTTTCAAGGTAAGTCGCAAGTCTATTGTGTCCGATCGCAGTGTCGATTCGTGTCCTGATTCCTTCTTCGGAATGTTCTTTTTCATCATAAACGTTGTAATGAAGTCCAATGATTTCGTTGAGACTGTTGTGGTGGTAATGCCCGGTAGAGTATCCGGTGACAAAACTTCCGTCCGGGCTGTACCATTTGAAGAATCCTGCATCCATCCTGCTGACAAATAAATAATCGACATGACATTTCTTCATGATTTGTGCCGATTGCATCGTACGATCCGGCACGTCCTCGTTCCATGCCACCCTGATTTTGCATCCCTTGAAAACTTTTTCCAACCAGCGTTTCCCCAGGTAATATTGGCGTACCAGCCCCTCGCTGGTTTCCGATCCTTCATAACATTGGGTGAAAGTCGCCCCGCATCCGAACTGTCCGCTCTTCATCACATCAGTCAGCCTTTCTTTTAGCTCCGGATGGAGGATCAGAAAATCCTTCAGGTAAAGCGAACATTCCATCGAATGGAAAAACCCGGGGTCTTTTTCCATTTGCAAAATTGCCTCTTTGATGATTCGTTCATTCCTGAACTGAATCGTAACGAGAGGAGAGTCCAGAAATGCGATGTCGTTATGGCTGGAAGACAGGACCGGAACATTATGGTTTTGAAAGAAACCTCGCTCGGAAGTTCTCATATTAATCCTCACTTTTACTATTCAAGCATAGCATATAAGAAAATAATGTCAATAGTTAAAATAAAATAACTTTAAAATTTATATAAAGTTAAATAACATAATAGTAGTTTTTCACATTAAATATTGTAAAATTTTAAACTTAGTTAAAAAAATCTTGACATTTCTGTTGTTCAAGCTAATACTGGTGAAAACGAAATGTAAGGAGGATTACAATGAATCGTTTGATAAAGGTGGTTGGTGTCATTTTTGTGTTCTTGATGTTGTGCTTTCCCCTTTGTGCTCAAGGTACGAATGAGGTTGCGGAAAACGGCAACACGGTCATCCATGTGGCTCATTTTTATGATCCTACGGATGAAAACGGGTATAACTGGTTCAATAAGGCCAAGGAAGAGTTTGAGGCTGAAAATCCCGGCATTAAAGTTGAATTCGAGCAATTCAAATGGGATGAGATTGATATCAAACTGATGAGTGATTTCCGCTCAAACATCCTTACCCATGATGTCGCATTAAGTACCCCTCAACTGTTACCGCAACATGCTGCCGTCGGTACGTTTGAGGATCTGAATCCATATCTGAAAAAATACTGGACACAGGATGAAGCGGCGGCGCTTTCCTGGGCTTCTACCTACAGGCAGGGAGAACAGGGCGGAAAACAAATTGGTCTTCCTCTGGGAAGCCATTCCCGTATTTGCGCGTACAACAAGGATATGTTCAAGGCTGCAGGACTCGATCCCGAAAATCCGCCGAAGACGCTGGATGAGTTGGTCGATTATGCGAAGAAACTTACAATAGACAAGAATGGAGATGGGGTCATCGACCAATGGGGACTGGCTCTCACCCTTGGACCGGACCGAGCTACAATTGAGGTTACTTACGCTCCTCTTGTCTGGGGATTCGGCGGTTCCTTGTATGACAAAACGACGGGGAAGGCGGTATTTGCCAGTGAAGCCGGCATCAAATCCGCAGAATTCCTTTGGGATTTGCTCAATACGTACAAAGTGGTCAATCCGGCAAGTTTGGTGAATGATTACAACAGGAATGTCCATGACTCCATTCTCGAGGAAAAGAGTGCTATCGCATTCGGATGGGGTTCCTACTGGGTCGATGGATTGGAGGCGAAGGGGTTTGTGAAAGGTATTCTTCCCGCTACGCCACAAGGCGAGATGGTGAAAGTGGGTGTGTTCCCGTATCCTACCGGTGTCGTAGGTGAAGAAGGATCGGGATTCACAAACAGTTGGGATGTCTCCATGTATGCGAAAAGCCAACATAAGGAAGAAGCGTGGAAATTTATTGATTTCCTGCTGACGAAAGCCGATCTTGCAAGTTATGGTGATGCCGGACTGCCCATCCGTAAGTCGGAATGGGATAAACCTGAATACCAAGTCCCGTATTTCAAGGAATATCATAAAGCGATTACCGTTGGAAAGCCGATGCCTGAAAGTCCGCATTACGGAGAACTTGCTGATATTGTCGCTTCTGCCTTGCAACGTTGCATGAATGGTCCCCGTAAAGATATCCCGAAGATTCTGGAGAATGCCCAGAAAGAATACAATACGAAATATTGAGGCGGTAGCGTGATGATACAGAAGCGGACTCCATTGTACATGCTTTTGCCGGTTTTGGTGCTGATGGTGATATTCCTGCTCGTTCCGATCTGTAAGGGCATTGTGATGACACTGGAGAGTACATCACTTTCAGGTGAGACCTCGTTTGTGGGATTCAGGAATTTTATTGGTCTCTTTACTGAAGGTGATCGTATGAGGATGAATCTCTCCATTACGTTGAAATATGTAGTGGCGGATATCGTCCTGACGATTCCTGTCGCCTATCTCGTCGCATTGCTTGTGGTACGGAAAGGGAAGATGGCGAAGTTCTTCAGAAGCCTTTATTTGATACCATGGATTTCAGCGCCTGTGGTCAGTACTTTGATGGTCCGCTCCATGTTGGATTCGGAAATCGGAATCATCCACATCATGGTTCGGCATATTGTCGGACATGATGTCCTGATCCTGAACAATAGTACGCTTGCTCTCCTTGTACTGATATTGCACAGTTTCTGGCGTTCGTATCCTTTCATTATGTTGTTTCTTTCTGCAGGGATGTCCACTATCCCCAACGAGTATTATGAGGCGGCACATATCGATGGAGCGAACAAAAGGGATTGTTTCTTCCGTATCACATTGCCATTGACTGCCAATCAGCTCTGTATCGGCATCCTGATGGTCACTATTTGGACAATTCAGGATTCCGAATCGATTTTTGCCCTTACAAAAGGGGGGCCGGGGAACTCGACGGAAACTTTGGCCGTGAGGTTGTTCAAGAGTTCTTTTGTGAATTTCGATTTGAACCAAGGGGCCGTCATCGGATTCATTCTTGTGGTGATTACGTTACTTTTCATGTTTTTGTATGTAAAAGTATTGCTCAGGGGGGATTTGTATGAATAATGGACGGAAGGTGATGAAAGATGTTTTCTTCTTCATCATTTATATCCTGATCGCTATTTTTGCATTGTTTCCCCTCCTATGGGGTCTGAAACTTTCCCTGACGCCAAAATACGATTATGGTTTTTGGCCGAAAAGTCTCACGCTCGTACATTATAAAGCCATTTTCCAACGGAAAGAGGTGATTGTCTATTTTCTCAATAGTGTGAAGGTCGCATTGGGGACCATCGTCATCGTTGTCCCTCTCTCTTTGATGGCCGCTTATGCATTGGCGAGGTTTTGTTTCCCAGGAAGGCGAACGCTCGGTATGATTCTGCTTCTCCTTCCCATGCTGCCTATGACGGCTATTCTTGTTCCCTTGGTTTCCTATTACAATAAGTTGGGGCTGTACAACACCATACAGGGGGTAATTCTGGTGAACGCGACATTTTCCTTACCTCTTGCTGTATGGATGTTGAGAAATTTTATCGTGAATACTCCGAAAAACATTGAGGAAGCGGCACTGATTGATGGTCTTGGTCCTATGCAGACGTTATTCCGAGTAACGCTTCCCATGATCCGTCCGGGTGTTATGACCGTGATTATTTATTTGTTTATCAGTTCATGGAATGGGTACACTGCTTCCTATGCCTTGACGACTTCTCCCGACAAGAGGGTTCTTGCCCAAGGCGTGTTGGCGTTCCTCGGGTCTTGGGAAACGGATTGGGGCGGTTTGACGGCGATGGGGCTTTTGATGGTTTTCCCTCCTATCCTGTTGTTCTTGTGCTTTCAGGATACCTTCATTGCCGGTATGTTTGGCGAATCATTGAAGTAACATGGCATTGATAGTAACTGATATTCAGCATTATTCCATAGAAGATGGGCCGGGAATACGTGACACAATCTTTTTGAAGGGTTGCAATCTTCGTTGCAAATGGTGTCACAATCCCGAATCGTTGGATACGCACATTTCTCTTGGAATTGAGAAAAACCGATGTACCGGATGTGGGAGATGTTTTTCTCGTTGCCCTCAGAAGGTGATTTCCTCCAATGCAGAAGGAATCGTTGTCGATAGAGAAAAATGTGATGGTTGCGGTATATGTGTTGGAGAATGCTTTTCCAACGTATTTTCAATCGCCGGCAGGAGAATGGAGTTGCAGGACGTGTTTGGGGAAGTAATGGTTGACAGACTTTATTTTGAGAATTCAAACGGGGGGGTAACCATTTCTGGAGGCGAACCGTTCCTGCAGTGGAAGGAGCTTGCCGACTTGCTAAAGATGTTTCACGATGCGGGCGTCCATACGATTGTCCAGACGAATCTCTCCATGCCGTTTGAACCGGAGATTGCGGCAAGCCTTCCTTTTATCGATTTGTTCATGGTCGATCTGAAAGTGTTTGATGAAGATCTTCACCGAAAATGGACGGGGATGGGCAATGGTGCGATTCTTGGAAATTTGGAAGAACTGGACAGAAGAGGGAAGGATTTTGAAGTCCATACCCCTGTGGTCGAGGGGGTAAATGATAACGAGGAAGAAATCAGGCGCATTGTGCGTTTTCTCCGCTCTTTTGCCCATCTTTCTCGGTACAAACTTTTGGGGTATCACCCATTTGGTCTTTCCAAATACGATAAGTTTGGCATACCCGTCGGATATACGAACGAGAGGCAGTTTCCATCAAGGCGATTGGATCAATTGCAGGTATTAGCGGATAAGGAGCTGGGAATATGAATTCCACTGTATACTGGGAACGATTGGCACGGTTGAGAGAGAAAAAACTGGCGCAAACCCAAGAGAAGTTGGAATATGAGGGGTATCTTGATGAAGATGATTATGGTCGTGTCGTGCCCACTTTCTCATGGAGTATCATCCCAAATGATCCCGACGGTAATTTTTACGGTATCGACGGTTGGACGGAAAACTTTTGCGATTTGATGGAAAAGCATGCCACGTACATAGATCCTGACGATGCGTTCACTGGCAAGTGGATGTATTTCATGTCAAAAATGCGTCCATACAAATACAAAGAACAGTTGTTGCCGAAATCTTTGAAACGGTCCATTGAACTCTACAAGTTGGATGCGGGAATTGGGTTCGATGCTCATTTCTGTCCGGATTACAAGATGGGGCTTTCCTTGGGGTGGGGCGGACTCCTCAAGAAGATCGGCAAGTACAAGGCCATCCATCCTGATAAATCTCATTTCTATGAATGTCACGCCGAAGTCATCAAGAGCATCCAGGTCTGGATCCAACATCACATTGAAGCGTTGGCAAAACTTGGGGAAGAGACGGATGATCTTGAACTCCGCAACGAATATCGTGTGAAGTTGGAAACGAACAAAGCCGTGAAGGACGATCCCCCCACCACCTATCGCCAAGTGCTCCAATGGATCATCTGGTATCATTTGGCCTCAAGGACATTCAACAGGGATGGTGCTGGCGGGCAACTTGATTCATTGTTGCAGCCATATTATGAGAATGACGTGAAAGCGGGGAGGATCACCCGTGACGAAGCCGTTTACCAGATGGGATGTTTTCTGATCAACGATCCCGTCTATTGGCAGATAGGAGGTCCCGATAAGGACGGAAAAGATCAGAGCTGCGAAATGTCCTACATCATCCTCGATGCTGCTGAGAAAATCAATGTTACTTTGAATCTTACGCTTCGTGTACACGACGGAATGGACATGAAACTTTTTGACAAGGCAGTGCGCCTTCTGGTGAAACATAAGGAAGCTTGGCCTCGTTTTTCCGGTGACAAAGCATTGGTTTCCGGTTTCTGCGCCCTTGGTTATCCCGTTTCTTTAGCTCGTCAGCGTATCGCTGTCGGTTGTAACTGGATGTCGCTACCAGGAATGGAGTACACGCTCAATGATTTATTTAAGATTAATTTCGCCAAGGTGTTTGAAGTTGCATGGCAGGACATGATGAAGCGTTGCGGATATCCCGGTCTTGGAGGGGACATCGGGACGTACAACCCGGTGGTAAAGGGCAGTATGAAGCGGACAATAGAAGTCCCATCGGTTAAGCTTCTCTGGGATCTGTTCTCAAACCACCTTTCCCAAGCCGTCCAAGCCACTGCTGACGCGATGAGGTTTCATCTTCATGTGCAAAAAGACAATGAGGTGGAGCTGTTGCTGAACTTGCTGAGTCACGGTCCACTGGAAAAAGGGCTTGACATCAGTAATGGGGGAGCCATGTACTACAACCTGGCGATTGATGGTGCCGGTCTTGGTACTGTCGCCGATTGTTTTACTGCCGTTCAACAACGGATTGAAGAGGAAAAACGGATTGGTTGGGAAACTCTCAACATGGAGCTTCGGACCAGTTGGGCTGGCGATGATGGGGAGCAGTACAGGTTGATGATGCTTTCCAGCAAACATTATGGTTCCAGCGAGGAAGGGCTTGCATGGGGTAAAAAGGTGGAACGTTTGTTTACTTCATTGGTTCTTGCCCAGCGTAAAGGCAATCTCGTTTTCATACCAGGATTGTTCTCTTGGGCAAAATCGCATATTCTCGGGAAAGATGTCGGAGCCACTCCAAACGGGAGACGGTACGGGGACCCCATTACCCATGGGGCGAACCCATCGAAGACATTTGAAGGCGAATTCAATGCCATTGCATTAGCGACCACCATAGCTCAGGTACAACCCGGATACGGCAATACGGCACCTTTGCAATTGGAATTTGACCCATTCATGCAGGACAATGATCCTGTCAAACTGGTAGAAGCGGTGATTCTCACCCATTTCCAGATGGGGGGTACTTTAATTAACGTGAACATTCTGAATAAGGATCAACTTCTGGATGCGAACAAACATCCGGAAAAATATCCCGATCTCGTCGTGCGTGTCACAGGATTTACCGCATATTTTTGTATGCTTACTCCTGAATTTCGTCAGATGGTTGTCGACAGGGTGGTCAATGGATGAAAGTATTGTTACGCCGTTCGTGAAGCAGAACGGAAACAGATGAGACAGTGGAAGGGCCAAACTCTTCGGGATCGCAAGTTCTCGGAAGGTTTGCCATTTCTTCTGCTGTTGCGATCCTTTTTGTTTCGTCCTGTTTTTTTGACGATTTTATTTTTTGTCGCCGACGTCATCTTCAGGTTGTTCCATCGTATTCTCTGCATAGCGATGTCCCCTTGGCTAGTGTTGACAATTCAATCTATATGGGATATATTTCTAATAAGAATTAATTATGAATACTGAAAAACGGCAAACCATACAGAAAGAACTGGTACTGGAAGCGGTACTTGCCTCGGGCGACCATCCCAACGCCGAGGAAATATACCGGCGGGTCGCTGAAAAGCATCCTTCCGTCAGCCGTTCCACCGTATATCGGAATCTTCATAATCTTGTTGAGGAGAAGAGGATTCAGGCGGTGAAGGTGACGGACGGCCCGGAACATTTTGACAGGACGCTTTCTCCCCATTATCATATCCAATGTACAGTCTGCAAGCGGGTCAGTGACGTGTGTATAGCTTCGGGCGATAGTCCTGAAAGTATCGTTGATGCTTCCGGATACTTGGTGGAGGGCAAGGACGTCATCTACCGGGGGATTTGTCCCGAATGTCAACATAAAATCCGACATTTTCAAGGAGTGTAGTGGTATGGAACTGAAAGGATCAAAGACGGAGAAAAATTTGCAGGCGGCGTTTGCCGGTGAGTCTCAGGCGAGAAACAAGTATACCTATTTTTCGTCAAAGGCCCGCAAAGAGGGGTATGTACAGATCGCGAACATCTTCGAAGAGACTGCGAACAACGAAAAGGAACATGCGAAGATCTGGTTTAAATTGCTTCAGAATTCCGGAGACATCGCCGATACCGCATCCAATTTGAAAACCGCAGCGGCGGGTGAGAACTACGAATGGACTGACATGTATGTCGGATTTGCAAAAGAAGCGAGAGCCGAAGGTTTCACCAAGATCGCCACGCTGTTCGAGATGGTTGCGGCCATTGAGAAGACCCATGAAGAGCGTTATCTGGCTTTGCTGAAGAACGTCCAGGAAGGGGTGGTTTTCAGCCGTGACGGAGAGCAGATCTGGAGATGTTCGAATTGCGGCCACATTGTCATCGGAAAGAAAGCCCCCGGCGTTTGCCCGGTGTGTGGGCATCCCCAAGCGTATTTCGAATTGGTCGCCAAAAACTACTGATGTTGTTGTTTGGATCCAGAACCGGAGGCATACGTCTCCGGTTTTTTAGTTGTCTTGGATGGCGTCGAGAATTCTGTTCGGGATCGTGACGTCCTGCATGGTTTGTTCGGCCTCAAGGACCGCGTCGAAAATCTCATCGAGGTCTTCTTCGTCCAACGTTTCGTCTCCTGAAAAATCGAACAGAAATAAACGCGGGATACGGGAAAGGAACGCAATTTCTTCCGGGGTGAACAATTCCGAGGGCTTCATGTCGTTTCCTTCAATCCGAGGAACGCCATCGGATTCGTCTGAGCGAAGCGGATGACATCGGCATCTGAGAAGCCGCTCCGTGCGAAAAGCTCATAGTATTGGGTGTAGGATTCCACCTTCAGCAAATTAATGGAGAAATCGCTGCCGAACATCATTCTTTGTTTCAGTTCCTCTCTTGTTCTTTCGTCTTGCGCCGCAAGGTACGTAAGCACTTCTTCGTAGAATGTCGCAATAGTCCCCGAGAAGGAGAAATCGCTCATCACGTGTGGGTATATTTTCATCAGTTCGATGATCTGATGAAACCATGGAGAACTTGGTTGTCCCGCGACCGTAGCCGCGATCGCATTGAGTGTAGCGCGGGATTTCCCGCTGTACTGCGTTCCGAAGTGGGCGAAGTCCAGACGAAGCTCGGGATAGCGCTCCAATGCGGGAATATAATGGTTGGGGCTTGTCCACTCCCATGAATATTTCGTCGGATAGGTTCGGAATCCTTGGTCATCGCAATGGGTGATGACGGGAAGATCGTAGGTGGTGCAGAACTGATACAGTGCTTCGACTTTTTTTCGTTCTTCCTTTTCTTTCGGCCATGCATCGAAACCAAGAGGCGGGTAGAATTTCACCCCAAAAAACCGTTTTTTCGTGTGTCGTTCCCGGATGATGACATGATCTGTCGTGACATACGTATCCAACAGGCACTCGATTTCTTTCAGTGTATGTGCCTTCGGGTTGATGCCAAGAAATGGAAAGATATCGAACAGATGATGTTCTCTCGTCCCGTAATACGCTTCGATACCTGCAACGGTGTCTTCTGCGTAATCTGCGATCTTGTTTTCTCCTGGCTGTGTGTAGTACATTTTTTGTTTTTCCGATTCAAGGATGGAGAAATCCATCAAAAGCGGACAAAGGGCGACTCTGTCAAATTCCATGTCGCGGAAATGGAATTTCCCGTCCCTGAAAAACGGTTTCTCTGGATATGGAAGAAGCGGGGATCGGTTGGTGTACGTTCCGGCGAGCTCGTCCTCCATCATGGCAAGAATTCGCTCAATGGGACCTTCGAACGCACGGAGTGTATTCATCAATGTGGAAAACATGTTGCCGACATTCAGATTCCGCATCGTCAGAATGTAGGAAGGGGAGAGCGCTCCGCTTCGAAGGAAATCGGGGAGACTGGAATCGATCGAGTTGATGAAACTCACCAGATTGGGATGTTGCAACGTCATCACGTGGCAATGCGGATCGAAGAAATACTGCATGGCGATATCATACAGGAGAGTATGTCCGCCGGCAAGATGAGGGGTGTGTGGTTGGTCATTGCATTATCACTTGGTTAATCGGAAGAGTTTGAAACGTGGATATGCACTCATCGCAGGTGTGGCACGTATTTTGTGCCCGAACAAGAATTGTCCAACTTATCTTGATACAGATCCCATGAATCTTTCTCCCCGAATTGCCGATGGGAGAGGTAGTCGATACCCGAATGCTTTTGTATCGGGTTGCGATAGTGAGCAGATACATTCCTTTCTGTCCGTGTGATTTCTTGGATCGGCGAGGCCATTTTCAGTGTTCTGGAGAATGATCCTGTCATTGGAGATTCTTTCTTACGATTGTTTGGGCGGTAAACACAGGGGTATGTAGGAGTCGTTGATCGATTTTTTCCGCATATGTTTGTTACAATGCCTCCATGACGAACCGTTCCGTCATCTTGTCTTTCTCAGCCTATGTGCACATCCAAAATGACGAAGCTTTCCGTTGCGGGGATGTAAGTAGTGTTTTCAAAGTCGTATCCGGCCCTTCCCATCGGCTTTAAACACCCTGTTGAAATTGATGTTTGTCCAGTTTGTCATGGTCTTTACGTCCATTTCTACAGCATGCTCTTGCCTTCTTTTCCTTATAGAAATATTATTCTATAATAACATAACTAAGATACATATAAGAAAAGAGTGATGAATTTTGAAGAAAAACTGGATATGGATTGCTGTTTGTATTTGTTTGGGTTTTTCCTTAGGTGCACGGGATAACGAGCAAAAAATTTATCCCGTCGATGATCCTTCATACAAAATGATCGTCGACTTATACCGTCTCCAGGGCCTTGCGCTTCCTTCTTCTTCCGGCCCCTACTGTGGGGCGGAATTGTCATCCATGTTGGATCGTATTGATATAACGTCTTTGGACACCACCGAAAAAGGTTGGTTCGACAAGATACGAGATATTTTGGACGAGGATGCTTCTTCCAATGTGTTCCGAGGGCGTTTGGCGATCAACGAGGAAATGTATTTCAATACAAACTATAATTCTTCCTTCTTCCAAAGCAGAGACAATTGGGTCCGTGGGTGGGCAAACGAGAAACCATTCCTCCAATTGATTTCGGAAGAACATGTCGCCAATTCCTTTTACGGGTATTTTGATTTTTCCCTCGGGGTGACAAAGCATCTTTCAAATAAAAGGGAGTTTGGTGATGGCCTGTTTTGGAGTAACACGCCGTTTGTGACGCCGGGACAGAACGACGTAAAACAACTTGACTTCAACATGCCACTTCGTGCGTTTGTTGCTGCAGGCGGAGATCACTGGTCGTTTCAGATAGGTCGTGACCGTCTTTCCTGGGGCAACGGTACTACGGGGAATTTCATAATCGGCAATCACATCAAATACCACAATATGGCCCGTGTTGCGGTGTTCGACGACAATTTCAAGTATACGTTCCTTGTTTCTGCGTTTCCCCATCCGCAGAATTACTATGTATATAATCAGGATGATACATCACGGAACGGTGTACATACCAACGGTTTGGGCGCCGGACAATCGGCGCTTTTGAACGGGATCAGTATGTTTATCGGGCACAGGCTCGAGTGGCGAACATTTTGGGAGCATGTTGGCATAGCCTTGAATGAAGGTGTGATGTATATGAGCAACGCCAACAGGATCGATCTCAGTGTGCTGAATCCTGCAATGCTGTACCACGACAATTATACTCGTTCCCTTTCTAATTCGATTCTCGGATTGGAGATGGACTACACGCCGCTGAAAGGCTTGAACTTATATGGGCAATGGGTCATCGATGAAGCCGTATTACCGGGGGAACCGGTTCCCGGCAAGAGCGCGGATGCGGCGGAACCCAGTGCCATGGGGTACATGCTCGGTTCAACCTATACCACCATTAAGGGGAGGGGATTGTTGTCGTTCAATCTTGAAGGGGCATATACTGATCCTTATTTGTATCTCCGCGACGGGGATGTTCAGTCCAACGGAGGGACGGGACGCAACCAGAAAGTTGGTCAGTATGGCATCAACTACGTAGTTGCCGTAAGGGAGATGATTGGGGCGGGTGGAACGGAGTACTACGACGAGCAGTTTCTTGGCTACAAATACGGTGGGGATGCCATCGTAGGAAATCTAAATGTCAGGTATGAAGTGCCGTTCCGTTGGGCGATAAGCGGGAATCTGTTTTACATGCTTCATGGAACGCATGACAAATGGACATTGTGGACGCAGGTCAATACAAATGGGATGGAGAACGTGACGACCCCGACGACTCACCATCAGACAGACAATCAAAAAGATAGTGCCGCATCAAAAACACGCGACAGTATCTGGCATACGTTTGTCGCAGGAATCAATGGATCTGCGGAATTCGGGTACGGACTGAGTGGATTCCTTCAGACGGATTACATTTTGATGGTCAATCCCGGAAACATTTCGTCCAACGGGATCGTCAGCGATGTGCAGATTACGCTTGGAGTGTCATATTCGTTGTGAGAAAAGCATGTTGGTTTTTCATGTTAGTTTTCTTCGTTGCCGCCAGTTTCCTGTTCGCTTCGGCTGGGGATATGTTTCCTTTGGGCAATTCAATCTATAACCAAATGGACGAGTTGTTCTTGGCTCTCGGATACACCAGTCCTTCGACAGCCCGTCCGTGGACCAAAGCAGAGGCAACTAACGAATTCTCTCGTCTTGAAGGGGCCTCAATTCCTCTGTCCCTGCAACGATTGTACGACATAATTGCAAAAACCATAAAATCGGATAGTGCCGCAAACCTTCGTTTGGGGCTTACTGTCGCTCCGGAAATGTATGCCCATTCCAATACCGGTTTCAACCGAGATGATCTTTGGGTGTATGGGTGGACGAGAAGAAATCCCTTTGCCCGATTAATTTTGTCCGGTTCCGTCGGGGGATTCTCCACGTCAACAGGATTGGAATATGGTTGGGGTAGGGTGACGTACAAAGATACGTTTGTTCCCTTGGCCTCCCTCGCAAATCCTTGGGTGGGTATCGGTGCGATCGTTCCCATTTCCTGCGGTTCGATTTTGACACGAGAAGGTTCATATGTATATGGGCAACAGGTTTTCTTAAATTTTCCTGATGTCACCATGTTGGAAATTGACACGCCGCGACGTACAACGTTTTCTTTCGCGTTTCCGTATCTTTCCATTTCGGTAAGCAGGGACCAGATTTCTTGGGGATCTTCACATATCGGGAATTTCATCTTCGACCAGCATGTGGATCGTTCCGATTACGTGAGTCTGAAAGTTTTTTCTCCTCGTTTTGAGTTTACTTTCATTCTCATGCCAATGGATGGAGATGTTGCGAACACTAATAATACGGACAATGTTGTAAAAACAAGATTGTATCTTGCCCATCGCTTTGACTGGCATCCTGTCAGGCGTTTTTCATTTGCCATTTCTGAAAACATTATGTATGTGACCGATCAAGTCAAACTCCAATATCTTAACCCTTCTTTTATCTATCATAATCTCAATGCGTCTGATGCGTTTAACGCCATTGCGCATCTTGAGATGGAATTGGTGTTTTCTCCCGGTTGGAAATTATTCACCCAGTTTTGCCTTGATCAGGCAAAGGCGATCACGGAAAACGAGAAGCAACCCACTTCATGGGGGCTTTCCGGAGGTCTGCGTCATGCGGTTTCCTTTCATGAGGGTGTGATGGAAGCCTCATGGGAGTGTGCATATACGACGCCGTGGCTTTATCGACGTGAAAAAGCAGATTTTCTTATGTTCCATCGATATGCGACCAATCTCATCTATAAGAAAATCCCTCTTTTTACGTATATCGGTTTTCCTTATGGGGGGGATGCTATTGTTGCCGAGAGCGATATTGCATGGCGTTCTTTCAATGGGTGGGAAGCTACCCTCAAGGGTTTGTATCTTTGCCATGGAGATACATCCATGTTCAGCCCACATAATACCAGCGAAGACAATGACGATCCTCCAAACAGAAAGTCAGATAGAACCCCTACTAAAGTTGCATGGCATGCAGGATATGTTGAAGCTGGACTTTCCTATTCGTTCCTAGTCCCATGGGGCGCGTTGCTCTTACGTGCGGATCTCGCTGTCGTCGGCTACCGAGGTGCATGGGATGTCCAGTTTCTTTTCGGTGGGGAAGTGAGGGTCAGTACATGAGAATGCCTAATAAAGAATTCTGTGGAATAATGGATTTCTGGCATACTACCGGTGCTGAAGAGTTTCAGGAAGAAGCAAGCATCTTTCTGCAGCCATAGGTTTTGCAACTGTCCGTCTTGATTTCTAATCCAGAATTTGAGATGAAAAGGTTATTTTAATTTTATTCTCGGTTTTCCAGCAATTGACAAAAGTCCTGATGCAAAAGACGGTAGTGAAGAATGGAAGCCGTAAGGGAAAAAAGAGGGATAAACTAACGTGAGTGACGTTGCCGATCTTTCGGTGGATATTCTGTTACAGGTAGCATGTGAAACGATTCCCTTGGATGTTCTTCCAGCAACATGGAGAATCAACGTGAGCAGAGGGGCCGTTTCATTGCAGAGTCGTATGTTCCTCGATATGGCGATGTTATATCCTTCTGGCAGTTGGCCGTGGTAACTTCTTTCTGTGTGATGAAACCTACCGACCTGACGGTAAGGGGATGATTTTGTCCATGTTTGGGTTCCTGCCTATGGTTCGTTCGGTGATAACTAAGACTTACGGAACCACTTCCATTCTTTATCAACAACATGTCTTTCTTTATTCTAAATTTTGAATCCCACAGAAGTTGTGGTTAATACAAAAAATACGCCCCAAATAGGGGCGCATTTCTCCGCTCATGGGAGAACGTCAACTATTCTGCATCTTGTCCTTGAGTTTCGCCCAACTGTCCTTGAGTGTCACCGTGCGGTTGAACACCATGTGGCTGGGGTTACTGTCCCTGCTGTCGACGCAGAAATATCCGTTTCTGACGA
>Ga0172377_10002569_pt1 | contig 18545 bp, 12 predicted proteins | sample Pumphouse3metaG_FD_119749 | JGI IMG/M metagenome (GOLD analysis project Ga0172377, IMG submission 119749) | Leachate microbial communities from a municipal landfill in Southern Ontario, Canada - Pumphouse #3 metaG | ecosystem: Engineered > Solid waste > Landfill > Unclassified | place: Canada...
CCCACATAAATCAATGAGTCTGGAGCCACAACCAGGTTTGTATAATTGCAAGAATACTCTAAGGTATCGGGTCTGTCCAATCGCAGCTCTTGCAGATATTGCCCGCTAGTATTCATGCGAAATACCGAAAACAGATACTCTCTGCCATTGTCATAATCTATTACTCTGTCGCATGTCATTAGAAACTCATCGGTATTGAGCCAATTGTTATTGGTATATCTGGAATGCCCGTTAATAGTACCTCCCAGATTGACAACTGAAGTGATATCCATGTTTAGGTCCATAAAATTAAGACTTTCCTGACCGGTATTTAAAACACCTCTTCCAATCATCATCAGGCTGTCGTTTCCCGGCGTGCTGTTAAAAGAGTTTAGCATTGAAGATCTCGGGGATGTATGTAGTACGCCGGACAAGCTGTCTCCTTGCTGGCTGAACCTAAACATAATATAATCGGCGAATGAGCTGTTATTATAAGGTATTTCGTTAGTGGTCACAACTGCTACTTCACCGTTTCTGTTTATAATGGCCAGGCAAAGTTCTCCGTACCATAAATAGGATGGGTTGAGCCTGTAACTGCGTTCAGTTACTACTTCCAGGTTCTGATCAAAAATCACTATCCAAAAGTGATCCATTGCGTGTATATCTCCTACTGCACTATAGATTCCACAAACAAAATAGTGGCCGTTATCAAGTAAAATCACTTCATTGAAGAAACTAACCGTATCCTTTCGTTCCATCCGCTTTGATTGCAAAGTTCCATCCGGAGTTATTTTAAGGATAAGACCATGCACCGTGCTATCAGAAAAGGATCCAATCATACCAGCTAAAATTACATTGCCTTCATGATCAATGATACTATTTTTAACGGATTCATATTCTTCTGTTGCAAAACTGATTTGGAAAGAGTGCTGGGTATACACTATGGAGGCGAACCCTAACCATGCCCCCAAAATAAATATAATTCGTTTCATAGGAAGCACTTTAGTTATCATCTGCAATATCAATAGGTAATGGCAGTTCGGAAATCAGACTTGCCAGCGTTAGGATAGCGAAAAATTGAAAGAAAGTGGTTTTCATAAAGATAATGGTTTTTTGGTTTAAGTAGATGATTTGTTTTATCTATGCACATACACCCAACTACCAATAGATAGTCGTAACGAAAGAATATCTATAAAGATAAAAGATACTTTTCTTGTATGGATTATATTTTTCATAGAGAAATAAAAAAGGATACAACAGAGCAAAGATATTAAAAAAATCAATAAAATTTGTTAAATCTCTTGTATTCTTTTTATTAAAGATCAAATACCTTACAAAAGCTTCGTCGCCCTCTACAGGGGAATCAGGTACAAATATCCTTAGAGCAGTGATGGTGTTTGTTAAGATTGAAAAATGAGCAATGTATAGATGATTTTCTGATACTTGACTGTATCCGGTTGAAAGACATGAGCCTTGAAAAGTGTGTATGCTAGGCTTTAGGCTTTTTCAGCCGATACACATCATCACGGTCATGCACAAAGAATACGCTTAGTGCACCCAAAACAAGAGATAATCCTGCAAGCATTAAAGCGAATATCACCTGTCCTCCAAATACATCTTTAGTCAGAAAACCTAATACTCCGGCAGCTAATATCTGTGGGATCACTATAAAAAAGTTGAATATACCCATATAGACTCCCATTTTGTTGGCTGGCAGCGAGCCGGTTAATATGGCATACGGCATGGATAAAACGCTTCCCCATGTAAAGCCAATTCCAATCATAGGCAATATTAGCATAGCAGGCTCTTTGATGATGAAAAACGAAATAAACGACACACCCCCTACCAATAAAGATACTGCATGGGTGGCTTTACGCCCTATTTGTCTGGCTAAAAGAGGTAGTAAAAAGGCCGAGACGGCGGAAACGGCGTTGTAAATACCGAAAAGCACACCTACCCAAACAGCCCCTTCTCCGTATAAAACTGACTTTGGATCAGTAGTTCCATAAATATGCTGTGTCACGGCCGGTACGGTATATATCCATAGCGTATAAAACGCAAACCATGAAAAGAATTGAACCACCGCAAGCTGTCTCATGGTGACCGGCATATGCAACAGATCGTTCATCACTTCTGTCAATCCTTTAGGCTTAAGCTGCGATTTAGTGATTTGACCTGAAACAATCATGATAAGACCAAAAGCTGATAACATGCCTGAAACTATGTATAACTGCTGGTTTAGCGAAAAAAACATGATCAGCATTGTAGCAGCTAAGCCTGTTACACCCCATGCAATACCGATGCGAAAGAAGCGTGATGAACTTACCGGAGGTTTTATCTCGTATGCTAATCCTGTAGCTTGTGCTTTTTCTTCTTCAAAAGCTGCTAATTGATCGGGAGAATATTCTTTGGATGTAAAGACTGTAAATAACACAGCTGAGATCAATACTACTCCTCCTATATAAAATGATAGTTTAACTGATTGGGGAATGATACCTTCTGGAGCAGTGTTAGGGATGTCGAACCAGTTGGTTAGTACATAAGGTAATGCCGAGGCTATCACAGCGCCTGTTCCAATGAAGAAGCTCTGCATGGCGAAACCCATGGTACGCTGTTCGGAAGGGAGGTTATCGCCTACAAAAGCCCGAAAGGGTTCCATAGATATATTGATTGATGCGTCCATGATCCAGAGCATACCAGCTGCAACCCACAAGGCAGGTGAGTTGGGCATGATAAACAGTGCCAAAGTAGTAAATACAGCTCCTACCGCAAAATAAGGCCTGCGACGCCCTAAACGGGTCCAGGTTTTGTCGCTCATATGACCTACTATAGGTTGAACAATCAGACCAGTAAGAGGAGCTGCAATCCATAAAATGGGGATGTTCTCAACGCTGGCTCCTAAGGTTTCAAAAATACGACTGACATTGGCGTTTTGAAGGGCAAAACCAAACTGAATACCCAAAAATCCAAAACTCATATTCCAGATTTGCCAGAAACTCAAACGGGGCTTCTTTCTCATATAGGTGCGATTAAAAAGTTTCAGGCATTAAAAGTACTAAAACCTTTTATTGACTTAGACAGCGTTTTTGGACAGGCCTTTATCAGCAAATTTAACTTGCAGATAATAAGAGTACTACAAACAATTCCATAGAGATGAGTTTTTTGACACAACAATAAATATTTATCAAACGGTTGCACTATAAAAAAACTCTTAACACATGATGACCACCAGCATGACTATGCGTTGTTTGTTTATTTGGTCCACAAAACTTCCCTGACAGCGGTATCGTCTTTTATTTTACTGAGTATGCGATCTAACTGCTCTATATCAGGATTTTCTATTTGCATTAACAGTATCATCTCGTCTTCAACCCTGTTGAATGTCATGGAATGTATATGCAGTTCTGCTTTATGGAGTATGTGTTCAAGTATTTTGTTTGGATCGGCATGGCTGCTTGCAACTATGCGTAGGGTTTTGTGTTTGAATCGTTTTGAATAGTATTTTTCAAGTGGTTGAAGCGCCCACAAGATAATAAGTGCTATCACGGTAGTGGCTATTGCTGCTGTATAAAGTCCTCCACCTGTAGCTAATCCTATGGCTGCTACAGTCCATAGCCCGGCTGCGGTGGTCAGGCCGCGTATAGCACCTTGTTTGAGAAACAGTATAGTGCCTGCTCCAATAAATCCTATGCCGCTCACTACCTGTGCTGCAACACGTGAAGGGTCAAGCTCTACATGCTCGGTTCCTAAAATATCGGCAAAACCAAAAGCCGAGACAAGCATGATAAGACATGAACCTACACTGACCATCATATGGGTTCGCATACCAGCAGCCCAGTCTTTCCGCTCACGTTCAAGACCTATCAAAGCCCCAAACAAAGCAGCTAAAAGCAAACGTGTTACTATCACATCCCAGCCAATCATCGCATATACAATTAGTTTATTATTTCGTATTCAGTCTGTTGCTTATATAACAACACATAAGCTGAATAGTTGTAAAATTACATTAAATATTTTTTTCGTTGTCTCTAGTGATGAATCAGCTCCTAAGTGTATCCTTTGTTGAAACCCATTACTGCATGCTCCCATGCGATCAAAATGGCTTTTCTTGTCTTACCCCATCTATAGCCGCTAAGGTTTCCATCCGACTTAACAACCCTATGACATGGTATGAGCCACGCAATTGGATTGCTGCCTATAGCTGTGCCTACTGCCCTGTATGCACCCGGCATACCAATCCTGGTTGCAATGGCTGTATAGCTGCTAAGATGGCCATAGGGGATTTCTAAAAGGCTGTCCCATACTTGTAGCTGAAAAGGAGTAGCGTGAAGATCCAATGTGATATGAGGAGGCTGTACAAAAGGAAATTGAAGCCATTCTAATATGCTGCGATGGAGATCATTTGTTGTTTCACTAAGGCTCGCATGGGGAAAGCGAAGCATTAAGTCGTTCAAAGCCTGCTTTTTGTCAGTGATAAATGACAGATGACATAGACCGTATCCGGTAAATCCGGCAAGCAGCTTACCAAACGGACTGTTTGAAAAGCTATAGAAAACGGAAGGTGAAGACTGTTGCTCTCTTTTTTGAAAGGGGACATTAGTATGAATAGTGATGAAATCTTTTGGTGAGTATAGCAAAGGGTTATTTATATGATCATCAGTTTGATCGAAAAGAGTAGGTTGTTTTTGCTCTGACCCCAAAATATGTTGGATTAACTGCCTGTGCATCAGCTGAGATAAACCGGTGGAATGGGTTGTCGTCAGATAGTGAATTAATTCATGAACGACCCGAAAATATTCTTGCGGATCAGCATCAAATGCAGACTTATCTATAGTCTTTGTCACAAAATTTTGTAATAACTTTAACGCATCAGCAGCGGTTGAATAGCTCATTTTGGAAGATGCAGTTTTCATACATACAAGATTTACCTGCAAATATCTATAAATCATTATAGCATGTGACAAGAAGATTTAGCTTTTTTTATAAAATTTGATAAAGGCCTTAGAATGAGTGATATAAGAATATATAAATCAAGATACTTCTGTGTGTTTTGAGTAGCTAAGCAGAACAGACTAGTTTTTTTAATATATATTTGACCCTTAATTCAAATGTAACGGTCAACTTGCATTTTCTTGATGATCATGGTAATGTAGCATGGTGCTACGGCCGTTTACACAATATTTTTTTATGTATTTTACATTTCATTTATTTAACTCGGAACATAAGCTAAATCAGTCCGATAAGGAGACTATAGTTGCTTTTTTGCATGAACATTTAGATCAATTCGGTGATAAACAAGAAGATATATTAAAAGCAATTGATTACTCGGTTCAAGATATAAAGTCATTCGGTGGGTTTACTTTAATAGCTATAGGTAATAATACTATTGTAGGTGCGGTAGTTATGAATCAGACGGGTATGCAGGGATATATCCCTGAAAATATACTTGTCTATATAGCTACTCATAAGAACTTCAGAGGTAAAGGTATAGGGAAGCAATTGATTCAGAAGGCTGTTCACTTGAGTAAAGGTGATATTGCATTGCATGTAGAGCCTGATAATCCGGCTAAATATTTATATCAGAAATTAGGTTTTGATCATAAATATCTTGAAATGCGTCTGAAAAACCATTGATCTGATGGCATTTATAACCCTTGACACACAAAAACTTACTGCAAACTATCGTTTTTTAGACAACTTGTTTCAACACGAACACATACAATGGGCTATAGTATCTAAGTTGTTATGTGGCAATAAGTTATTCTTGCAGGAGGTGATCAGACTTGGTAGTAAGCAATTGTGCGACTCACGAACTTCTAATCTGAAGGCAATCAAAAATATGGCACCGGAAATTGAGACAATTTATATCAAGCCCCCGCCATTAGGATCTATACCTGAGGTTGTCAGGTATGCCGATATAAGCTTCAACACAGAGTTACAGACGATTCAAGAATTATCGGATGAGGCAGGACGACAACAGAAAAAACATAGAATCATCATTATGGTTGAAATGGGTGAGTTGCGAGAAGGAGTGATGCGCGACGACCTCATCGAGTTTTATGAGAAAGTGTTTCTATTGCCTAACATAGAAGTAGTTGGCATAGGTACCAATCTGAATTGCCTGAATGGTGTATTACCAAATCATGATAAACTCATACAGTTAAGTTTATACAAACAGCTCATCGAAGCTAAGTTCAATCGTAAAATACCCTTTGTGTCAGGGGGATCATCTGTGTCTATCCCTCTGATCTTTGAGAAATTATTGCCAAAAGGTATTAATCATTTCAGGATAGGGGAGACCCTGTTTTTAGGTACGGATGTGTATCATAACAGTGTGATCAACGGCATGCACAATGATGTGCTGCGTTTATATTCAGAAATTATTGAACTCATAGAAAAGCCGACTATACCTATGGGAGAATTAGGTACTAATTTGGAAGGTGAAGCCATAAGTTTTGATCGGGAACAGGCCGGAAAAACCACATATCGGGCTATACTTGATATTGGATTATTGGATGTGGAAAGCAAACATATCTCACCGGTTGACCCTATGATAGTTTTTGCCGGCTCAAGCTCCGATATGATTGTGATTGATCTGGGCGACAACACCAAACAGTATAAGGTAGGCGATCTTATTGAGTTTCAGATGGATTATATGGCTGCTTTGCGTATCATGAACTCACGATATATTGAAAAACAGATCAAATAGCAGTGCGATCTACTGTCAGAAGCCAAGATTGAGTTGTAGCATCCAATGGAAGCCAGCTTGTGGAAAATAGCCATCCATTAAACCCGGCTCCCCATTATAGATATAACGATACACCCATCCATTGCTTTCATAAGCTGTGTTGAATAAATTATTCAGACTTAATTGAAGTGTAGTGGTTTTGAACAGTTTATTTGACAGCTCGGCTCCGAAAATCAGTTTGCCTATATGATAAGGATCAAGGCTACGCTCTTTCGAAGAAGTATTATCTAAATATTGCCGGCCTACTAAATTAGAATGATAGCCTATCTGTATCGAAGGCGATAATTGGTAATATAGCTGGAGCCCGCCTACTATGGCCGGAGAAAATGAGATATCCGTTTTGCCTGATTCAAAACTATATTGATATGGCTCATGCTCGGGATCGTCCCAATAATTCCAGTTATCCACATACTCAACGAAGTTTTTGATTTTGTTCTCGCTCAGGCTAAGCTGCAACGCACCTTTTAATCGGGGTGTTAACTCATAAAACAAGCTGGCTTCTATTCCGGTCCTATAGCTGTCAGGTACATTGGTCAGTATAGCAGCGCCGGTATTATTGATCTTACCTGTTAGCACTAACTGATCTTTGTAGCCCATATAATAGATATTTGTTTCTAACCGAAGCCTTTGATGTGTGAGTTTGTATCCTGCTTCAATATTTAATAATTTCTCATGGGTTATCTCTTGTCCTGGGTCTGCATCTCTATAAACGCTTCTATTCGGTTCACGTTGTGAGTAAGCCAGAGTCAGATATACGCCCTGTCTGTCGGTGATACGGCGATAGATACCGGCTTTGGGATTAAAAAACAGAAAATGATGATCCTGGTCTAAAAGGCTTAGATCGTCATGAGTTCCAGCCATAGTATAGTGTATCTTCCTGAGTTGCAGGTCGACATAGCTTATCCAGTTATTGCTTAGACGGGTATGTAGCTTAATAAAGCTATTGAAATCGGTTTTTATACCGGTATTGACATACCATGGCTGATCGGGTTTGATATCGGAGGCAAATCGTGCCCAGCTGATATAGCCGTAGTGGTCGCCTTCGTATCTGTTCCATCCTGTTCCGGCGGTGAGTTCTACATTCTTTTTTTCTAGCATCCATGCAGCATGAAACCCGTAAAACTGGTTGTCAAGCCATTTTTGCTGTATCAGGTCAGTCCGTTTGATTTCCACATCGCTTATGATCAGGTTTGGCAAGCCGTAGTCGCTGAATTTGCGATTGTTTTTCCAACTGTCGTAATAGCCTTGCCCATTTGTTAAGAAAGCTGCTGCAGTGAGCAAGCTGTTTGGGCTGAACTGGTGCGCCAGATGTAGTTGATAATAATCTTGCTGATAATTATCGGTTTGATTGTCGTAATATCCTATGATATACTCTTGGTCGTCAGTCATTTCCCCAGCCGGGTTATAGGTTCGATTGGTGTTGAGGCTATCTTTAGGTATTCCGTTCCATGCCTGATAGGTTGTCTCAAATCCTTTAGTAGTAAGTAGTTTGATATATGTCCTGGCATCCGACCAACCGGCTGCTATATAATACGAGGTTAAATCGGCCCATGCACGGTCAATATAACCGTCGGAGCTGATCTTACTCAGTTTGCCATCAAGCGAGAAGCCTTGTTTCCCAATGCCTGTTCCAAAATTGATAGTATTCTTCATGGTATTAAAGCTTCCTAAGCTACCGCTATACTTTCCATACGCTTCTGGTGTACGCTGGGTGGTCTCAATATTAATGCTGGCTCCAAAAGCGGCAGCGCCGTTTGAGGAGGTGCCTACACCACGCTGTATCTGAATATTATCTATGGAAGAAGCGAGATCAGGTAGATTGACAAAGAAAACGGAATGCGATTCGGGATCGTTTACCGGAATACCATTTAGAGTAACGTTGATACGACTTACATCGCTTCCCCTGATCCGGATACCCGTGTAGCCGATACCGGTACCGGCATCCGAGCTGACCACCACAGATGGCGTAGCTTGTAATAGATACGGCAGGTCAACGCCTGTATTATCCCGGCTTAGCTCTCTTTTGCCTATAGTAGTAAAGGTTGCCGGACTACTCGATTTGAGCCGTGTGGAACGTACCACCACCTCGTCCTGCATAAACGCATATGTCTGTAACTCAATGTGTAGCTCTATATCCTCTAATGCCTCTAATTGTAACTCATAAGTTTCAAATCCTAGATAAGAAACCCGTATCGTATAGCTTTTTGGCTTCAGACTGCTGAAATGAAACCTGCCATCAGATTGAGTAAGCTGTGTTTGTAACGGGTCATGCAGCTCGACCAAAGCACCCGGAAGAGGATAGTGATCAGTAGCGTCATACACTATTCCACGAATCGAAGATTGCGAAAATAAACTGGCAGGAAAAATAACTGCCATCAGGTAAAGTACGAATTTTTTTTTCATCATGCATTGATTTAAAAGGTTTACTAGTAAATCAATAGAGGAAATTGAGAAGTGCTTTTTCCCTTCGTCGGCATTATCCGCATCAGGTTCAAAGGGTTTGATCTCAGCCTGTCTATCATCTGTTGCGTCAACAGCAAAGGCACCCCTATTGGAAATATTTGCACAAAGATACTACAACTTTTTAACACACATCAGTTGCAGAGCGTCACATTTAGTGTTAGACATAGTAACTGATTGAAAATCTACATTAGAGCTCTGATTGAAGAAAAAAAACAGGAAAGCTGACTCTACACCTTCTTCAGCTAACAAGTCGTGAGTTAGCGCACAATAGCGTGTCAGATATTTTTTTTAAAATTGGCAAGTTGATCTCACTTGCCAGATCTTTTTTCATATTAGATACGTTTTGCATGTTGGGGTCAGCAATTTTCTTTTCAGCGTCATGATATATTCTATTTGTTTTTTATCGGTAGCGAACCTATTGTTTTACAGACAAATATAAAGACGACCTGGCTGCCTCTTGAAATTTAGAACTATTCTAAATAGTCTGTATTATATTGTGTGTCAGTATAAAAGGTGTTCTCATTCGACTTGTCGGAGAATAATAAATTTCAAGGCTTGTTTTTTTAATCAGGCTACCATATCTTTATCGCACTAAATGAGACAAACAAATGGCTATACCACACTACATACGGTCTCTTGCGAAAATACGTGGACTAAGCCAGCTAATAAAGCTGCTTGAGCGTTTGGTATGTGGGCACCATCAAATTTCGTACTTCCTTCTTTTTCGAACTCAGTTTTTGCCTTGTTGCACAACAAAATATTCCAAATTCCGAGCCCTATGGCTATCTAATGATAGCCATAGGGCTCGGAATTTGGGTTTGATGAAAAAGATAAACTTATTCTGGCCTAGCTGTCAGACAATAATTGGTTTGATGATGGTTTTTATGAAAATAATTTAGAATTTTTCAAATTGACAAATAAAATGAGAATAAAGGCCTTATATAGTGCAACCATTTTACTTCTTTGTAATTTAAATACCAGCATGGCTCAAACTGTTATTCAGGGAAAGGTCATGAATAAATCGTCTAAACCAATACCCGATGCTTCGGTCATGTTGATGACAACTGCCGATAGCACTGTTATAGCATTTAACTTTAGCAACGACAATGGAGAGTATAGCATTTCAACAGATCGCAAGGATGAAGAATTGCTGATCATGGTGTATGGCTTCAATATCCGGCGTCAAATCAAAAATATTGCCAATCATAGCCAAAAAGTTGATTTTGTTGTTAGTGAAGAAGCTATTGAGTTAAAAGAGTTTACGGTTAAATCAGAAAAAATTTGGGGAGTGCGCGATACGGTTAATTTTGTGGTAGACGCATTTCGGGATTCCACCGATATTGTAATTGGTGATGTGTTGAAAAAAATGCCGAGTATAGTGGTACGGGAGAGCGGTCAGATTGAGTATCGCGGGAAACCCATCAGCAAGTTCTATATTGAGAATATGGATATGCTGCAAGGAAGATACAGAATTGCAACCCATAATATAACAGCTTCTGATATTGCGACTGTACAGGTTTTTGAGAATCATCAACCTATTAAAGCACTTGAAGATATCGCTTTTACGGATGATGCGGCCATCAATCTTAAACTGAAACCTGGTGCAAAGGGTATTTATACCGGTATGGCAGATCTAGGTGTAGGTAGCGACAATCAACTTCTTTGGAACAGTTCAGTTACCGGCATGTATTTTAGTAAAAAACACCAGCAGCTGGCCGCCTTGAAATCTAACAATACCGGAATTGACCTGGATCAGGAATTTCAGTCGTTTACTGACGAAGATATACTGCTAACAGGATCAATCGCTTCCATTGTACAACCGATGCCTCCGCAGATTAACAAAAGCAGATATCTGTTTAACGAAGCCTATGGAGGCACCATAAATAATCTGATCAAAACAAAGAATGAAGCAGAATTTACCTTCAACATAAACGGATTTCGTGATGTTGACGACAGAAAAAGCTATGACCTGACACACTATATTATTCCCGGAGAAGATACGGTTACAATCAGTGAGCAAATGGATTCGCATAGCAGCCGGTTTAATATTGAAGGGGGTATTGGCTACAAAAGAAACAGCGATCAAAATTATTTGAATACACGTTTATTATTTTCGGGTAACTTCATAGAAAGTACCGGTAACATTATTAGTGATGAATACATTGAGCAAAATGGTAATAATGATCCATTTAAAATAACTTCCACCATCCACTGGATCAGGCGGGGAAATGACAAACAACGGAAAGGTACTGAAATGTATTCTCAATCTTTTTACCAGTCGCAGCCATACCGGTTAGATGTTTCGCCGGGCATGTTTGGTAATGTGTTGAATGACAGCCTTCCATACAATACCATCAGACAAGATGTAGGTTTTAATAACTTTAAAACGATAAACAGCCTGACGTTTCTTTCATCTGCAGGCTGGAAATCATTTTGGATTCACCCGATTATGCTTTTTTCAGTAGAACATCAGTCGCTCAACTCTCAACTGTCAAAATCATTGCAGGGAGATACTTTTTCGGAACTTTCAGGCGATTCCCTGAGTAACGATCTAACATGGATGCGGGTAAAAGCTGGAATTTCACTAAGGCTCACTTACCGCAAGCGCGATTTCAACTTTGAATTGTCAACACCCATACAGTATCAGTACATATTGCTTGATAATGAATTTAAATCAACTGGTTCTCATCAAAACCGAATCATTTTTCAACCACAAACCAATGTGAGATATAATATCAATACACATTGGGAGATTTCAGGTTTATGGTTCTGGTACAACTACAATCCAACCCTGCGCAATCTTTATTCAGGATATATTTTGCAGAATTACCGAACGCTGAGCCACTACCAAAGCAGGCTTTCAGATTCGTATGGCCAACAGGGATCCCTCAAATTTTCCTATAAAGATATTATCCGGTTTCTGTTTACAAACATTGAAATAAGATATAACCGGTATCGAAATGAAGTAATGTATGCACAGGAGTTTGAAGGCTCCCTGATGAAAATTTCAGCGGTAGAATTGGAAAACACAGGTAATTATTTTTCGGTTACAACAAGAATGGGTAAAGGATTCAACTGGAAAAAACTTTCTGTCAATGCAGAAGCTTCATGGGGTAAAGGAGTTACTCCTCAACTCAGACAGGACAGCCTCTTTGAATATAATAATCAGGGAGTCAATGCCAATATGACGCTTTCCCTGGCTGTAACCGAAAACTTGCAGTTTGCCAACAAAAGTAGCTGGAGCAGCATAAGCGGAAGCATAGATGCCGGGGAAAAACTCGATCCCATTAATAGTTTTATTGATGCAGCAACATTCAATTATATTCTTTCCAATGGATTGATATTCAGCTTAGGAATGGAATACTATGATACCCGAAACGGTAGCCGTAAGCAAAGTTTTTTTCTTCTGGATGCCGGCATCACCTATACATGGAAAAGGATGAGAATTACGCTGGACTACTACAATATTTTAAACACAACGAATTACGTGTATGCTTATTACGGAACGCTGAATAGCTATTATTCGGAATATCGAATTCGGCCGGCATCCATTATGATAAGTGCTCGTTTTAAACTCTTTTGATCATAAATAACAAATACATCTGGTTTTTATGCAAAACCAACCTAAGCTAAAGATGGAAATGCCTTTCCTATGGTATTTTGATAATGGACATTGAAGATTTATTCAATTTTTAGATAAAAACTTTAAAAATATGGAATTACTTAAATTAAATAAACTGAATGCAAATCGCCTTACCAAAGAACAGTTAAAATCTGTTCGTGGTGGCAAAGCCCCCACATGCTCTTGCGGGTGTTGTTATGTCGATAATGGCGGTTCAAACACGGGCGATAACCTAGCCGCTAATTATGAAGGTGGCTTCCAAACAAAATGCCCAGTTACACATGTTATTTGGTAATGATGTTTATGAATTCTCAAATCAATTTAAAAGGTTTGAGAATTCTTTATTAAAAGAAAAACAAGAGATGAAACAGCTATTAAAAAAACGTTATTTTCTATTGTTCCTATTGATGCTTCTCTATTTAGCATCAGATGCACAAAATCAAATGGGAAACCTTGTTTTTCAGGATGATTTTAGAATTATTGATACCGTTCGTCTAGAAGTATTGTATCAATTCGATTTTATTGAAGATACACTAAAATATGATGAAAAACTGACTGATCAACAGGTTTTACAAGTTGGGTATCAGAACTCAAAGTATTTTAGTAAACTGCTTTTTACCAATGATTCGATTAATACAATTTTAGAGGAACAAAATGCAAAGAATTTAAAATCCCCGCCTAAGGCTGCCGCTATGTACGAAATAATAAGAGATAAAAAAGAAAAAACATTTGAAGTAACTTACAGATCGGATGATATAGTTTTCCGATATTTTGAAGATATCCCGGAATTATGTTGGGTAATTCAAAGTGAAAGAAAAACTATTCGGGAATATTCATGCCAAAAAGCATCAACCACTTTCAGAGGCAGAAAATACGAGGCATGGTTTACTCCTGAAATCCCCATTCGTGAAGGGCCATACAAATTCGGTGGATTGCCAGGATTGATACTAAAAATGCAGGATTCGCAAAAACAATTTATTTACACTTGTATAGGAATAAAAAGAATAAAAGAGTCGATAAAAATTCGAAATTGGCAATATACGGAAACAAAGCGAACTAAACTAAATGAATTTCTTGAAAGGAAGCACAAGAATACTGTTAATTACTATAAATCAAGGGGAGTAACTGCTATGATTAAAAAAGATGGCAAATTTATTGAAGTTCCTATGGATTTCAGTTTGCCATACAACCCTATAGAACTTGAATAAATTATGAGAACAAAAGAATATATCAAGCCGGCAATATCAATGTTTTAACTGAGCAGTTATGAATGTTATTTACTTTAAAACTACAATAAATTAATCATGAAAAGTATTGCCACTGTAATGTTGATCTTTTGTCAACTGATTCTAATAAACAATCATTCAAGAGCGCAATATGTTTATTTGATGGATCAGGGGTTAACCAATTTTCCTGTAGCTCCTAAAAGTTTGGAAAAATTTGAAGTCATAGACTCCTCAATTCTCATAATAACATATAGTGTTGTTATTGTTAATGACACCACAAACCCTTCCAGTTTGCAAAATGATATTTTGGTTTTGCGAATCGGGGAAAAATTATCGAAATCTTATAGTAACTTACTCTTTCATACAGATTCGATTTATACTGAGAATTTAAAAAGAGGATTGAGTAAATCGCCTATGTTTCAGGGGAGTGTGCCACCCGTTGAGGTATTTAAAAACTATCCTGCAAACAAGACTACGGTTATCTATAGAACATTTGGAGAAGGACCTGTATTAATATATACGGAAGACAGCCTCAAATTTGACTGGAAGATTCTACCAGATACGAAAAAATATTTAAACTATTCATGCCAAAAGGCGACCACAACTTTTAGAGGAAGGACTTATGAAGCTTGGTTTACTTATGAAATACCATTATCCGAAGGGCCCTATAAATTTACTGGTTTACCTGGGCTTATTCTACAAATCCAGGATACAAAAAACCATTACGTTTTTGACTGTATAGGAATTGAGATGGAAAAGAATAAAGATGTAATAAAAATGTGGGATTGGGAATACGAGGAAATAAGTCGTAAAAAGCTAAATGCTTTTATTAAACGCATACATGAAAACCCAATAAGCTATTTAAAAACATCTGGAATTACGTTGCTGCAAAAAGGAAAAGAAGGACAGGTAGAACCAGTAAGTGAAAGTCATAAAAGTCCGTACAATCCAATTGAACTGGAATAGAATAGGAAATTACATGCAATGGATAAATATATAATAATGATTTTTTGCAATAATAAATATTAATAGCATGAAACAACTATTGAACAAGATACGTTTGATCATTTTAGTGACAATATGCGTGCCCCACTTAAGTCTCTCTGGCCAAATGCAAAGGCTGTATTACATCGACGATTTTACTACGCTCGATTCAGCCAGATATGAAATTACCTATGAGGTTGAAAAAGTGCCTGACACCACTAAACCAAATGATAAGTTAATTGATATCCATAAACTTCAGATAGGCAATGAAATAACAAAGGCTTATAGCTATTTGCTTTATCAAAACGATTCGATTTGTACCGTTTTAGAAAATCAGGGCGTTAATTTCCCTTCTCCACCATCTGGTGCCGGAACCGATGAAATTTACAAGGATCACCGCACCGGAAATATAAAAGTAAAAAAACGCGTTGACCAGACAATGTTTTGTTATGAAGAAAACAAACCAGAACTGAATTGGACAATACATACTAATCGTAAGGTGATTGCAAACTATAGTTGTCAGAATGCAACCGTTGAGTTTAGGGGTCGAAAATATGAGGCGTGGTTTACAACTGAAATTCCAGTTAGTGACGGACCATATAAGTTTGGAGGGTTACCCGGCTTAATTCTTTAAATACAAGACTCTGAAAGACACTATGTTTTTAAGTGCGTCGGCATTAAAAAACTAATTTCTGTATTGCCTATCAAATCTCAAAATTTCCCTTGTACGCAAACAACACGGGAAAGATTGCACAATTTTCTTGTAAGAAAATATCAAAATCATACAAAATACTATAATTCGAGAGGTGTTACTTTTGCTATTCATGTTGATGGTAAATTCATAATGAACCCGGAAAATCATTCGATCCCTTTCAATCCGATAGAACTTGAGTAATATGAAAACTAAAGAATATATCAGGCAGGATATGATCAAAAGCAGTCTGGCAAATACGCCTCAAATAACTTTTGAGGTTACAGATGCGTGCAATCTTGAGTGCTTGTTATGTGGGCACCATCAAATTTCGTACTCCCTTCTTTTTCGAACTCAGTTTTTGCCTTGTTGCACAATGAAATATATGTATGTTCTCGGTAAAAACGACTTTGAGTACTATAGCTGCTTTATCATTGAAGTGGGCAAAGCAGCTGTAAGATAAACACTTTCTGTATATAAAAATAAAATAACATTTGTAATTTTGGTTACACTAAAAAATTAATACGTTGTCAATTATGTTCCTAAAAATGAAATATCTGATTTTATTGGTACTAGTAGTTTTGTTTTTACCACGTCTAAAAAGCCAACATAGTTTTATTTTAGAGCATGCATTTGAGTATGCTTCACAGCTAAGTGGTCTAATCGAAACAACTGACGGACATTTTATTCTTGGAGTTGTATGCCACGATTTCAATACTTCAAGTACTAAAACGGGAAAAATAATAAAAGTTTCTCCAAAGGGAAGTATACTTACTCACACAGACATAGGTAACGAAATTGAAATCACAACAAATATTAACCTGCATCTACATCCTGAGAATAAAAATGAATTTATTGTTACCGGAGTTTGTTTTAATCCTGTCAATACTCAAGAGTCATATATACATGTTCTTCACTTTACTGATGATATTGAATTGATTGACCAATATTATGTGCATGTACCGGTATATTTTGATATATTTTATTCAATAATAGACGAGAAGAACAACATCATTGCTGCGGGTTGTTATTATGACAGCAACACTAATTGGTTAAATATAGCCATCGGTCGTATTGATAAAAATGGTCATCTTAAGGATTTTAATATGCTGGAATATGAGAATAGTCAGTACTTAAGTGATTTAATTGAAGACACGCATTATCCCGGCACCTACGGTTTAAGCATAAGCGGCCAGGTGCCAGAGGGAAACTTCACGAGCATGGAGTTGTTTCTAACAATTGACAGTTTACTTACACATACCCAAACTACACAAATACCCAGGATAACCGGGCTTGGAAATACAAATGGTCTGATTAATACTAACGGATATATGTTTGCCGGCAAAGGGTATAAGGCGGGCATATACATATTAAATCCTTTCAAAAGCTATTTATCGGATTATTTACCGCAAACACAAGCCGGGCATGATGTTTATAAATCAGTAGTCATAAAAACAGATTTGGATTTTAATGTTACACATGAAATAGTTTTTGGTGATGGGCTCAAGAGAGACGTTCCCGCACCTAAAAAAGCAGTTAGTGTATTTGTTGATAGTTTAATTTATACAGCCGGTATTAAGAATTTAATTCCTACCCAATGGCCATTTCAAAATGAAGCTTCTTGGATTAGAGTTAATAAATTAGATAATGAGTTAAATGTTATTTGGGAGAAATATTTTGGCGGCGATGCATATTATCAAGTGAATAGTGTAACGGCTACTTCTGATGGAGGGGTAATCTTATCTGGGTTTAAAACTTATCCCGGTCAGGCGCCTATAATGAACTTATTGGCGATAAAACTAAAACCGGATGGTACCGTTTCTTTAGACGAATACCCTGCTGTGGAATCTGCTTCTGTGATTTCTGTTTTTCCTAATCCTGCCAATACCGAAATCCATATACAATTTGCCGAAAATGCAGTCCTTGAAAAAGCAATGATTGAGCTGTACAGTCCCAGCGGCAGGCTTCTATACAGCGTAAAGCCCACAAGCCATTTTCATAAAATAGATCTGGCGCACTTGCCAAGAGGTTTGTACTTAGTACGCCTCTGGAACGGAGAACGCTGGCGGGTACAGAAACTCATGAAACACTAAGGAAAGGAAGTACTTTATTCAATAACAAACTCTAACAAACTGATAGTAAAACAAATGTTCCTTCAGGTATCAAGCAGTCGTAAAGAATCATGTGTGAGATTTCTCGCTGACGCTCGAAAATGACGTGGATTTTTTTACAGACAGGAGTTCTACACATAGGCGGCTGTGCCGCCTATGTGTAGAACTCCTTACCCCAATTACCTGTAGTCATTCCGAACGCAGTGAGGAATCTAAAAAAAGTATAACTCTAATTTTAAGGAATAGGTAGAGCTTCCCGAGCATGACCTTCACGTTTTCATCAGATAGCATTGGAGTCTTATCCGGCAGGTTTGTACTTAGTGCGTCTCTGGGACGGAGAACGCTGGCGGGTACAGAAACTAATGAAACACTAAGGAAAGGAAGAACTTTATTCAGTATCAACTCTAACAAACTGATACTAATACAAATGATTCTTCAGGTATCAAGCAGTTGTAAAGAATCGTATGTGAGATTTCCCGCTGACGCTCGAAATAACGTGGATTTTTTTACAGACTGGGAGTTCTACACATAGGCGGCGAAGCCGCCTATGTGTAGAACTCCTTACCCCAACTACCTGTAGTCATTCCGAACGCAGTGAGTGGTTTAGCCCCCTAAAAATCGGACAATTTGATTTAACGATTCAAAGATAATCATATTTCATTTTAAATTTGCATCAGCAAGGAACGACCGAAGGTGACCTTTGAACCGATGGTTGTATAAG
>Ga0172377_10002570_pt1 | contig 18544 bp, 9 predicted proteins | sample Pumphouse3metaG_FD_119749 | JGI IMG/M metagenome (GOLD analysis project Ga0172377, IMG submission 119749) | Leachate microbial communities from a municipal landfill in Southern Ontario, Canada - Pumphouse #3 metaG | ecosystem: Engineered > Solid waste > Landfill > Unclassified | place: Canada...
GAAGGCGCCAAAGCCGAGGTGGTTTCCGGCATGGAATACACGATGGCGCGGCGTTTGGGCGTGGCCGGCAAGGACATCATTTTCAATGGCCCCGGTAAGCGGAAAGAAGAGCTGGAACTGGCCATCCGGGAAGGCGCGCGCATCCAGATCGACCATCTGGACGAGCTATACCTGATCGAAAAGATCGCCACTGAACTGGACACCATTCCAGACGTGGCCATCCGGGTGAACATGGATACCGGTGTCTATCCGCTCTGGACAAGGTTCGGCTTCAATTACGAGACCGGCGAGGCCTACCGCGCCATCCAGCGCCTGCTGAGCGGAAAAAAGATGAACATCGTGGCCCTGCACACCCACATCGGCACCTTCATGCTGGACGCCAACGCCTATTACCTGGCGGCCAAAGCCCTGCTGGACCTGGCGCAGAAGGTGCAGGACGAACTGGGCGTGGTGATCAACTACATCGACCTCGGCGGCGGTTTCGCCTCCCAGAACACTCTGCACGAGCAGTACACCCCCGGCGAATTCTCGGCCCCCACCTTCGACCAATACGCCTCCGCGATCGGCGCGGCCTTCAATGAATCCCGCTTTGTGAGCGAAAACCTGCCCACCCTGGTGCTTGAAACAGGGCGCGCGCTGATCGACGAAGCGGGCTATCTGATCACCTCCGTGATCGGTAAAAAGAACCTGCCCACCGGTGAGCGGGCCATCATTTTGGACGCCGGCGTGAACACCGTGATCACCGCCTGGTGGTACAAACTGAAGGTATTGCCCACCCGGCCCTTCCCCGGAGCGTATCAGAACACAGTATTTTACGGCCCGCTGTGCATGAATATCGACGTGATCCGCCAGGCAGTGCCCTTCCCCGATCTCTACACCGGCGAACAGGTGATCGTGCACCCCGTGGGCGCTTACAACAACACCCAGTGGATGCAGTTCATCGAATACCGGCCCCGCGTGGCGCTGATCAGCGAGACCGGCAAGCTGGAACTGATCCGGGAAAAAGAAGAGCTCAGCGACATCATCGAGCGTGAATACATCCCTGAACACCTGAAGCAGATATGAGCAAGATCGCCGCGGCCGCGCTGCCCTTTCTGAAAGCCATACCCCACAGCTATTCCACCATCATGTTTTCGGACAATCTGTGGCTGGGGCTGGCGCTGCTGGCGTTGACCCTGATTTCGCCGATCGTGGGGCTGGCCGGCCTGCTGGGGCTGCTGGTGGCGCTGGTGGTTATCCGGCTTACCGGTTTCGAGGACTGGAACAGCGGCAGCGGCATCCTGGCTTTCAACAGTCTGCTGACCTCGCTCACCATCGGCTATTACTATCCGCTGAACGGAGTGCAGCAGCGGCCGCTGGAATTCGCGGGCCTGATCGTGATCTCTTCGCTGGCCACGCTGTTGCTCTATGTGGTGCTGAATTACGCCACCACCAAGGCGCTGAAGCTGCCCTCCATGAGCCTGGCCTTTTCCATCATGGCCACCCTGATCTGGTACTATCTGGTACGCAGCGGCAATTTTAACGGCGAAGGCTTCCTGAAGCCGCTGCTCTTTGACCTGAAAGTGCAGCTGCCCTGGTTTTGGAAGGATTATTTCCTCTCGCTGGGCAGCATCATGTTCGTGCCCGATATCGCCGTGGGGATCGGAGTGGCGCTGATCCTGCTGATGATCACCCGCATCGGGTTCCTGCTTTCGCTGCTGGGCTGGGCCATCTGCTGGTGGCTGCTGGGATTCGCCAGCATCGGTACCACCTACGGGATGTTCTTTCCCGGCTTCAACCTCATCCTGATCAGCATCAGCGTGGGCTCCGTCTATCTGATCCCGGGGAAATCATCCTATCTGGCGGCCGCGATCGCCACCATCTTCGGTTTCGGGATCGCCTTCGCCCTCTCCGGAAAGTACTTTTACGCGGATTACATGCCCGGCCGGGGAAACTACCTCTTTGTACCGATGTTCGCCTTTCCTTTCAATCTGGTGGTGCTCACCACCATCTTTGCTTTGCGGCAGCGGGTGGCGCACCGTTCCCCCGTGCTGAACGAGGTGGGCATCCTGCATCCGGAAAAGGCGCTGGACGCCTATATGAGCCGCTACAAACGCTTTTCCACAACCGGCATGCCGCAGTTGCTGCTGCCCGTTACGGGTGAGTGGACCATCACCCAGGGACCCAATGGACCGCATACCCACCAGAAGGAATGGGCAAACGCCTGGGACTTCGAGATCGAGGATGTGAACGGCAGAAAATACGCTGAGGACCCCGCCAGCCTGAAGGACCACTACGCTTTCGGAAAACCCGTGCACGCGGCGGCCGCCGGCTACGTGGCCAAGGTGGTGAACGGCATCGGGGACAACCCCATCGGCATCACCAACACCCAGGACAACTGGGGAAACTACGTAAGCATTTACCACACGGCAGGCTATTACACGCTGTACGCGCATCTGAAGGAAGGCTCGATCAAGTTCGGCGAGGGCGACTACGTGAAGCAGGGTGAAAAGATCGGCCAGGTGGGAAACTCCGGACGTTCACCTGTGCCCCATCTGCATTTCCAGGCCCAGGACGGCGCGGAAGCCGGCACCAAGAGCATCTACTGCCATCTGCTGAACTATAAGGTGCATTCCGCTGCTGACGCCCAAAGCTTCATCGGCAGCGGCATACCCCAGGAAGGGGAAAAGATCTCGCCCTTGATCGCGGAAAAGGAACTGGCGAACCTGCTGCAGCTGGGCTACCACCAGCAGCAAAGCTTCCGGGTGCTTCAGGGAGAGGCGGAATATACCGAAAACTGGGAGGTGGAACTGGATCTGCTGGGCATCCACCGCATCCATTCCAGCCGCGGCGGGATCCTGGAATTCTCCATCTTCAACGGCATCTACAACTCCCTGAATCTCTCCAGCCGCCGCCTGAGCGCCCTGAGCGCTTTTGCCATCGGGGCTTCGCGCATTCCCTGGGCGGAAAAGACCGAACTGTCCTGGGAGGACGAGCCCAGCCTCTCCGTGGTGATGAACAGCTTCTGGAAAAACCTGACCCTCTTTCTGATCCCCTGGTTCCAGCCGATCCGGGTGAAAACAACCTCCAAACTGGTTCCGGAAGGCAAAGACCTCATCCAGACCAGCGAGACCACCCTGAAAGTGCTGGGGATCCCGGTCCGCACCAATAATTCGCGGATCAGCCTGTCCCGCCGGGACGGCCTCAAAACCATTGAACTGGCGCAGAATGGCAAGACCCTGCTCTCCGCCGCCAAGATCCTCACCGAGGAGGAAACCGACAATGCCTAGAACCATCCCCATTATCCTGGCCCTGATGCTTTTGGCCTTTCCGCTGCTCGCCCAACGCGGCATCACCGAGTCTTACCAGGCCGAGGCCAGCGGAGAATATGACACCGCTTTGGCCATCATGCGCGAGCTGCAAAGCGCGGAACCCGCCGACGCCTTTTACCAGGTCCGCGTGGCCTGGCTGCTGTATCTGCAGGGAAACTACGGCGACGCTGTCTCCGCCTATGAGGCTGCCCTCCGGCTGCGGGACAGCCTGGACGCGCAACTCGGCCGGCTGAATTCCCTGCTGGCTTTGGGACGCTATTCCGAAGCCCTTCAGCACAGCCGCGCCCAGATCCGCCTGCACCCTGAAAACACCGATCTGCTGGGCAAAGGCGCATACTCGGCCTATATGCTAAAGGATTACTCCACAGCTGCGGAATTCTTTGCCCGCATCGCCGAGCTCTATCCTTGGGATATGGAAAACCGCGCCTATCTCATGAACAACCTCTACCTCAGCGAGCAGGAGGCCGCGGCCCGCGAGCAGTATCAATTCCTGAAAAAGTACTATCCCCAGTCGACGCTGCTGCCGAACTACCAGAGGATCTTCGAGCCCTGAGCCGATGAAGAAACTGCTGCCGGTCCTGCTGCTACTGCTGGCGGTGGTTGCCGTCACCGCGCAGGAACAGGACTATCCGGAGCTGATCCGCAAGACCCGGCGCTATCTGAGCGTGTTTCCCCAGGACAACTCCGAGCGCCTGTCCCTGGCCTGGTACTATATGCAAAACGCCCAAGCCGACAGCGCTTTGGTTTATTACAAAGAGGTTTTAAACCGGGAGCCAGCCAACCCGTCGGCCGCCTCAGGAACTCTGTGGGCGCTGAATTCCCTATATCGCTATCCAGAGACCTTGGGCCGCTCCGATTCCCTGATCCGCGCTTTCCCAGAAAACCCGAACATCTTCAACCACCGCGGCCTGGCCTTGCTGCAAACCTATTCACCCCTCAAGGCGCGCAGCAGCTACCAGTCAGCGGCAAAACTCTCCGCTCCGGGCAGCGCCAGCGCGTCCATTGCCGCCGACGGCCTGGCCTGGAGTTATCTCAATTCCGGCGATTTCGCCAGCGCGGAGCACATTGTCAGCAACAGCCCTGGCTTGGGTGCATTCAGCGTTGTCCCCTGGCTGGAAAGAACCAGCTATGCCATCTCCGGCGGGATCGGCTACAAACAGAATGGCGATCTTTACTATCTGGGCGGGGCCTCATTCCGCCGCAAAACTCTTTCCGCTGCTCTGGGTTTCGGGGAATACCGCTACGCCGGGCAACATTACCGCACCGCTTTCGATCTGGAATTAGGCAAACAATTTCGCCCCCTTGACCTCGAGTTCAACGCCAAACTCCTCAGCGGAGTTGATACAGGATTGTACCCAGCCTGGCAGGGCGGCGCCTCCGCCACCGGCAAGATCTATCTGGCCAGCCTCCGCCTCAGCCCTCTTTTATCGTTTCGTTACACCTACGCCCCGGCCTTCTCTGCCGCCCAGGCCGATCTTGGCTTCAGGGCTTCAACTGACCGGCTGAACCTCCTGCTGATGTATTCGGGGCTGTACCTGGACTACCTGGCCCCCGGAACCGATCAAAAGGGCGAAGTGTTCAGCGGAATCGCGGACCTGCGCCTGTACCGTACTCTGCGCCTGAGCTTCAGCGCCAGCCACGGCGATCTGGCCTGGTGGACCAATCCCTACGGCGTGACCCTGGACAGCTTTTATCCCAACGCCACCAATCTCGGTCTGGGCCTCTATCTTCCCCTGGGAAGTAGATTTGGCCTGTCGATCTACAGCCAGTTAGGATTGCTAAATGATACCAGCAATTACCTCCTCCAAAGCGTGCTCACCCTTGCGCTGTAAACTGCTTGCCGCGCTGCTGCTGATCCTGGCAGCTTTCACAGCCTCCTGCAACCTGCGCGAGAACGCCCTGCTGCCGGATCATCTGGACCCCCTGGAATACGTGGCCTCAAACACCATCAAGGTTTACAAGGACCATCTGATCGGCTCCGAGAACGACAACGCCTATCTCTACATCCCCAAGGAAAGCATCCACGATTACAAGCTTTGGTACAACGATGTGGTGCGCCTGCGCCGGGTTGACAGCCTGCTTCAGCGGGACAGCCTGGCCTTCGCGGAGGGCGTGGAGGCGGTCACGAACTGCTACCGGATCAGCATCGAACGCTACGGCAGCGAGATCATCCTGGATTCCATCCCTTCCTTTGCCACGCTCTACACCGGTCTGAATACCTCCGCGGGCGTCGCGGACACCTGGGTTGTACGCAGGCAGTATCTGCTTTACGCGGATAAATTTCCCCTCTATCCTTACGGGAACAACCGCGTTTTCTTCGATATCGACGGCAACGGTGATGTGGAACTCCAGAAGCCGGGGGCTGGCGCCACCTTCAACCTCCCGGAAAGCGGCAAGGATGTGGAGGCCCTCTACTATTCAGATTCGGAGCGGCTGCAGATCTGGTTTCCCGGGGCCTATCTGGAATCTGCCGGCCAGACCCGGCTGGAGCTGAAGCCCCAGCTTGGCGACGCCGACATCAGCGCCGTCCAGGCCGTCTATCCCGGCTTCGCGCTGAACACAAAGGTCCTGGAAGTGCAAACCCAGTCAGAACCTGACTCCGATTTTCCCCCCATCCTGCACTGGACCCAGCCGCCGGCGCGGAAATTCCAGCAGGAATGGCTGCGCCTCGACGCCGGGCGGGTATATGGCTGGGCGCAGGGTCCGGACACCTGGGTGCTGGAAAGCGGCAAACTGGTCAGCTTTTTACAGGGAAGCGGCAAGTACTTTCTGCTGTCGCCCCTGGATTCGCAGTCGGTCTTCGATCTGCCCCTGGACGGCAGTTTCGGCCAACTCTATCTGCAGGACCTGTGGCTGGACCTGCGCGGAACCGCCCTGCCGGCTTATTCGTTGCGGCTGGATCCCGCTCCCCAGACAGCTGCTCTGATCTCCGCCTATTTCAGCGGCGCGCCTTTCACGCTGGGCAATGCTTATCAGGCTATTCAGCTGGAGTTCAAAAACGGCAACAGCATTGTGGAAACCCTGCCCGGCGACAACTGGATCGAGTTCGGTTTCCGCAACCAATTGGCCGAAACCGCCAACGCCCGGCTGTTCCGGGTTTTCCGTTCCGCCGGCAGCGACCATATCGATTTCAAGCTGCGCGGCGCTGCTTACGACGCCGGACATTACAGCCTGAGCGGGGGATTCGTCTATAGCGGAATCAACTCCTCCGGCACCTATCTGCTGGGCCAGGCTGGCGAAAACAGCCAGCAGCAAAGCTTTCCTTTCCTGAAGCCGGAAACCTCGATCCAGACTAACCGCGGCTATGTTTCCTGGAACGATCCCGACACCGTTTGGGGCTCGCTGCTGCTGGAATACGGCGTTCAGATGCCCAGCGGCCATCCCTGGCTGAGCGGGCAACCTTACGTTTTCCCCACCCAGAACGCGCTGCTGCGGATCTCCGCCCTCACCCGGGGCAAAAACCGCTCCACTGGCTTGCCCGCCAATACCTTCCTGGTTTACAAGCATCCCCAGGCGCTGGCGAATGTGATCAACTTCTCCCCGGACGCGGATCATCCCCGCTTCGTCTGGTACAAAGCGGCGTCCGCCTTCGCGCACAACACTTTCGTCTATTCTGATGGCGCGTTGCGCATTTCTCCGGCCTGGCCCGGCTACCTGTTCAGCGGAGGCTCGCTGGATCCGGCCTCTGCCACCAGCCTGCGCCTCTATCCGCGCATGAGCTTCGATAACTATGATTGGGAATACTACGCCGAAGCCTCTGCCGCTCCCTCCGGCACGCCCTTGCTGCAGATCACCCTTCTGAACAGCGTTCCGGACACCCAGGGCGTGCTGGCTGGGCAATACGACCTTACGCCTCTCACGCCAGCTTATTCACTGGCCGTCAGCGGTTCGGTGGACTTCTTTGCAACTCAGCTTCCCTGGATCAGGTTCCGCCAGAGCCTGCGGCCGCAAAACCTGCTCTTTTCCATCTATGAGGGTGAGTACTACCGCATTTATCCATATTTTCAGGCAGACAGCGCGGATCCCTGGCATTTCACCTTTGAGGATGGGCACGCGGGCTTTTACCTTTCCAGCGACGCCATCTACGCCCCCATGATCGACTCCAACCCGCATCAGAGCGTTGCCACGATCGTCTCGTCCAACGCCAGCGACCACATAGTCTCCCTCTACCAGGCCCAACTGAACCTGCCCTCAGCCCTGATCGGCGGCCCGGTGCCTCTGAATTCCAGGATAATCCTCAGCGTAGCGGTCAATTTCAGCGCTCCTTTGCCCCACCTCAGCGCTTATTTCCTGGATTTCCGCGGCGCCGGCGGAACGCAATACGATCCCGGATTCTACTCCCTGCCGGGGGTTGAGAGCCTGCCCTACATCTACATTCCCATCCCGGACTATTCACTCGGCCAAAGCCACCGCCTCTGGTTCCGCTCCGTGGACGGCAACCTGACAGAATTCACCCTGGTGGACGATTTTGGCGACAACGGCCTGGGCGAATACATTCTGATCGGCAACTGCGCCGTCGCTTTGGTGGACGGCCCCGGCTGGTTCTACACCACCAACTGACTGCCTTTTTCGGAGGGGTTTTAGATAGATGTTACTTGGGTGTGGAAATATCGCCACAGCTCCGCCAGTTTCTTCCTAAACCCCATCCCATTAGACACTTGTATGCCTCCCGGATGATCCCCGCCTAAACTGCGGGGATCAGGCGGGCGGTGTATATGGGGTGGACAAGACAGGGCTAAGGAACAAGTCCAGAGCCTTATCCGGAGAGGCTTTACGCGTTTCAAGAATGCTGCAACCAACCAACAAAAGGCACAGGGAAAACCTGCTGGGGGGACGCGGCAATCCAGGCCGCGCTCAGTAACAATCCTCAAATAATCCTTGACATATAAGCTTAACAATCAGAATAAAGAAGCATATAATCAACAAGTAGACAGGTACAGGGATCCGGGGCGCGGATCCTTGGCGGTCAGATTGTCAGACAGGTGTCTGGCGATCCCTTTTTAGGGATTTCGAGACCAGGTTTCAGGCGCCGTAATGCACATAACGGGCGCCGGTTAAATTTTGGCACTTCTGCCTTTGATGGGAGAGGATATGATCGCTAAAGCTTTTTGGAGGCGTGGCCATGGCGGTCTGCAAGCGCTGAGGAGAAAAGCGGGTCTGAGCGGGTATCTCGCGCCGGGGCATTCCTGTCACAGCAAACAAGATCTATCAACCAGCAAGTTCCACGGGAACAAAGGAGCAAATATGCGACGCATGATCCTTTTAACGTTGTTTTTGTCCCTCGTGACATTACTGGCCGCGGAAACGGTCACAAATGGCGCGGGGGTGAACTCGGCATCAGTATTGTCATCCATTCCGGCAGAGACTGTCATCCAATACGAGATCGGCAGGTATGAGAAAAAAGAAGTCGAGATCGACGGACAGGCTTGGTATGAGATCAGCCTGGCCAAGGAAGGCAAGCTCCTGGAAAAGGGGTATCCGGAACTGCCGGTCTTCAACCGCAGCATCATCATCGACGGCCAGGCCCTGATGAAAGCGGAGGTTTACGATCTGGAATTTGTCGATACCGAACTCCCGGTCGCGCCGTCCAAGGGCAACCTGCCCCGCAGCGTGGATCCGGAGTCCGTCCCCTGGGAATTCGGGGATGTTTACAAAACGGACGAATTCTGGCCCGCGGCGGTGGCAACCCTGTCCGAGCCATATATCATGCGGGATTACCGGGGCATCGTGGTGCAGGTGGCACCCTTTGCCTATAACCCCAAAACCCGCATCCTGAGGCAATACACCAGCTTCAAGGTCCGCGTTTATGCCGACGGCGTGGACACGGTGAACACCCTGCAAGCCGTGCCAGGAGAAATATCCAGGGATTTCGCCGGCATCTACGAAAACCACTTCCTGAACTGGGGTCCGAACCGCTACACCTCCCTAAGCGATTCCTTCGGTTGGTTGTTGATCATCTACCACCCGGATTTCTACGACCAGGTACTTCCCCTTTACCAATGGAAAAGGCAAAAAGGCATCTACACCTATATGCGTTCAACTACTGAAACCGGTTCCACGGCAACAGCGATCCAAGCCTATATCCAGGATTTTTACGACACCTACCCGGCCCTTTCCTTTGTGCTGCTGGTGGGAGACCACGCCCAGGTACCGGCCCTCTTCTATTCGGGCGGCGGCGCGGACCCAGTCCTGGCCCTGGTGGATGGCACGGATAGCTATCCGGATATCTTTGTGGGCCGGCTTTCAGCCACCACCGCCGCGGAAGTAACAACCCAAGTCAGCAAGATCATCACCTCGGAAAAGGGCATGGGCAGCACCGCCACCTGGATCGATAATGCCACCGGAATCGCTTCCAACCAGGGCCCCGGCGATGACGGCGAGTACGATTACCAGCATCTGAACAACATCCGTACCGACCTTTTGGCCTATGGGTATTCCCCTGTGGACCAGATCTACGATCCCGGCGCCACAGCAGCCCAAGTTACCACCGCCATCAACTCCGGACGCGGCTTGGTGAACTACACCGGGCATGGCAGCGACACCTCCTGGAGCACCACCGGCTTCAGCAACACCAATGTGGCAGCATTAAGCAACGGCAACATGATCCCCGTGGTTGTCAGCGTGGCTTGTTACAATGGTAATTTCACCGGCACCACCTGCTTCGCGGAGGCCTGGCAGCGCCATACCAATGGTGGTTCCATCGGCTTTTACGGCAGTTCCATCGGCCAAAGCTGGAACCCGCCCATGGCCGCGCAGGACGAGATCGCGGACCTCTTGGTGGCCGATGCCAAGATCACTTTGGGAGGCCTGCTCTTCAACGGCGCTTGCAAGATGCTGGACGATTATCCTGCTGGCGGACCGGAGATGTATAAGACCTGGAACCTCTTTGGCGATCCCACCCTGCTGTATAGGAGCGACAACCCCACCACCATGGCCGTGTCCTTCGACAGCTACATGGACGTGGGCGAAACAACATCCCTGACCGTGACCACCAACGTTCCCTACGCCTATGTGGGAGTAAGCCGGGGTACTACTATCCACGGACGGGGCTATGCCAACGCGGCCGGCATCGCCACCCTCTCCCTGTCCTCCCTGCCCAGCTTCCCCGCTGAGTTCACCGTAACCGTGACCGCCCACAACAAGGTGACCTATCAGGGCACCCTTTACCAAGGCTACATCTGGGAAGGCGATGTTTCCACCGTCTGGAGTGCCTCGGGAAACTGGAACGTGAACAGTTACCCCCAGCCCGACAACGACGTCCTGATCCCGGCCGGTTGTGACCGCTATCCGAACACTTCCGCCGCCATCGGCTACTGCAACAATCTCATCCTGCACACCGGCGCTTCTATCACAGTTAGTTCCTACGACCTGATCGTGTCGGGCAATGCCTTGATCGAAGGCCAGCTTATCATGAACAACTTCATCGATTTTGAAGTGATGGGAAACGTCATCTGGGCATCTGGCTCCTCGGTGAGCATATCCCATTCTTCGGCCGAGATCATCTGCCAGGGTCACATGACCTTCGAGTCCGGTTCAAATTTCCAGATGGACTCCGGATACATGACCTTTGGCGGCTCTTCCAACAGCTATCTCTACAATTTCAGCTCCGCCACTCAGATATTCAACCTGCGCTCGGACAAGTCTTCCAGCCATTACCTTTCGTTTCATGGCGATTCCACTCATGATTTCATTATCAACGGCAGCATCTGGTGCTATGACGGCAGCGGCCTCTATTGCTGGTACAACGGCAACGTTTCTGTCAGAGGACCGTATTTTCGGGATTACAACACCGGCAGCTACGGTGTCAAGCTATACTTCGGTATACTCATCATGGACGGCAGCACCCAGCAGCTCGATCTGCTGGGCAGCTCCTGCTATCTGAACAATCTGGTGATCAGCCCCACCACGGAGGTTTATCTGACCCAGAACCTCACCGTTATAAATGACCTTGTGATGGAAAGCGGAATATTCGATCCCGGCGCCTGGGGGATCACCGTTGGCGGCGACTGGATCAGGACAGCAGCCACGGACGCCTTTGCCGAAGGAACCTCCACCGTCACCTTCAACGGCAGCGCCCATCAATACTGCAATCACAGCGAAAACTTCAACAACCTGGTGGTGAACAAGAGCGGCGGAGCGCTGCGCGTGAACAATCCCAGCGCCGTGGTCGCCTGCGCTTCCTACGACTGGATCGCAGGCGCGGTGGACGTTCTGACCGGAACCTTCACCGCCAATTCCCTGGCCGCAAACCTCATCGAAGGGGCCTGGTATCTGAATGAAAATGGTACCATAAACCTCTATGCCACAGGTACTGGCCGTTATATCCATCTGGACGGCGAACTGCACATCTTCGGCGGCAATTTCAACGTTTACGGCGGCTCAATCCGCTCCCGCTGGCCCTATACCAATGATGCCCTGGTCGAAATGAGCGGCGGGGTCCTGGACTTCCACGACCAGGGGGTGTGGATCAACAATAACGATCCAACCCTCAGTTTCACGGATACCATCACCGGCGGCAGGATCCGAATGACCGGGTCCCTGTCCATCACCCGCAGCGACTTCAACCCCAGCGGAAATATCTTCGAACTCTATGGCAGCGGGGACTATATCATCGCCCACGATCCCGGCTCCAGCCTCTTCACCCTCATCATCAACAAAGCCAGCGCGAAATCAGCCAGCGAAAGCTTGGCGGAAGACCTGGAAACCCATCCCGGCATGCGCTCCAATTCCATCACAGCCGAGAGTGACCTGGATATCAACGGCTTTTTCCAGATCCTTGCGGGCACTTTCATCGCGCCCGCGAATATGAATGTGAGAGGCAGCTGGTTTAACTCCCTCGGCGAAGCGGCCTTCACCGAAGGTACCGGGTTGGTAGTTTTCGACGGAAACGCGCTTAGTACTATCTATGCAGACGAGGTTTTCTACTCGCTGGAGTTGGCAAAAAGCACTTCCTTGGGTTTGCAGGTTGCCTCAGGTTATTCAGTGACCTGCTCATCCTACGACTGGACCCAGGGAACCCTGAACATTAATGGAGGCTCCCTCACCGCTCTGGACATGATTGATGCCTACATTATGGGCGTGATAAACCTCGGCGGCGGTGCTATCCACTTCCACCAGGATGCAGGGCAGTATCTGGATATCCAGGCCGAGCTGAACATCAGCGGCGGCGAGCTGCACCTCTACGGCGGTACTCCAGGTGCTTACACATATATTCCGAATGGCGGCAACGCCAGCCTGACCATGTCTGATGGCTTGCTTTACAGGCATGATGACGCGATCTACGTCTATGCCGCTAACGTCCTCACCAGCAACATCACCGGGGGCATCATCCGCACCGACAGGAGTTTCTTTAACATTCGCACAGATTTCAATCCCTCTGGCGGAACGGTGGAACTCACCAGCACTACAGATGCCTCGCTCGCCATGTATGCCGGCAGCCTGTGGAATGTGAAGATCCGCAAAGGCAGCGTTGCCAAGGCAAATGATGGCGACGGCCAACCTGTGACTGGATTCGATAGAAACGGCGAACCGGTAACCCTCACCCGCAGCCAGACAGCCTCCCTGCTCAGCAACCTGACCTGCAACGGCAATCTGACCGTGGAAAGCGGCACTCTGACCTGCAACACCTGGGACATCAATTGCGATCAGGACATCCTGGTTTACGGGATCCTGAGCGTCGACGAAGGAGCTTGCGTCTATCTCACCATTGCCGACGGAATTTACGTCTATGACGGCGGCAGGCTGGAAGTGATCGGGACTTCAGCCGCCCCAGCCCTGATCAGCAGATCGGCTGGCAACTACTACCTGAATATCTTCTCGGGCGCGACCATCGCCGCGGAATTCGGCATCTTCGAGTATTTCTCAACTCACGGCGTGAACGTGCAAGCGGGAGCAAGTGTGGACCCGAACCATGCCTTCGCCAACTGCATATTTAGATATGGAATAGCCGGAGGAACCCTGCTGACCCTAAACAATTCTCAGAACCTGTTGATCGCCAACGCCTCCTTCCCCACCAACCCCGGCGGCGGAGCAACCAACGTTCGCAAGACGGTTAACGAAGGCATAGTGAACCTGGCCAACGCCACGGGTGGGTTCGCCGGCGAGACCTATGACGACGACAACTACTACAGGATATACTGGACAACCGCCACGGCCAGCCCGGACCTTCGGGTTCTAAAGGCCGTCTGGTCACCAGCCACTCCTGACCCCTATCTGGGCGATACCCGCACTCTTACAGTAACTGTCGTCAACGCCAGTACCAGCGCCCTGGCTCAGAGCTTCTTTCTGGACCTCTATTACAACCAGTCTTCACCGCCATCGCCGGTGACGGTTGGAGACCGCTGGATGCAGATCCCATCTCTTCCCGCGGGTCTGCCTGTTGACTACCTTTTCATGGTTGCCAATTATGATGCCCTGCTCACGGGCCAATGGTATTCCTGGCTCCAGATAGACACCGACAATAATGTGGCGGAGGCCATTGAAACCAACAACATTTACGGCGCTTTCACAATAACCTGGCTGCCCCTGCCTGCCATCGATCCCCTGTCGATCAGCTACAACGCCGGCGACAACGACGTTGTCCTCAGCTGGAGCTATCCCATCAGCGTCAGCCGCTACAACGTCTATGCCGACACCGATCCTTTCGGGACCTTCAGCACTTTGCTGGGCTATTCCCTCACCACCGAGTTCGAGGACACCACCCCCGGACCCAGACGCTTCTACCGTGTCAAAGCCGAACGCTTTCCTGCGAAAAAGGAGGAAATGCCCATCCGGGCACACAATTAACCGTTCATCCACATCGCACATTACAAGTCCCGTCCCTGCGGCGGGACTTTTTCGCTCCGTTTACCCTTCGTATAAAGGCCGCTTCCGGATCGAGGTGCCACGCCACTAATCCCTTGACGGATTTAAGGCTTTGCGGAAGTTTGTGTTTTCAGGCCAGTTCGCTGGCCGCATTGTATAGTCAATACAAAGGACCAGATATGCAAAACATGAATCAACTGATGAAACAGGCCCAGAAGATGCAGCAACAGATGCTGAGATCCCAGCAGGAGCTGGAATCCAAGATCTTTGAGGTATCCGCCGGCGGCGGCGTGGTCAAGCTGGAAATGACCGGCAAATACGAGGTCAAATCCCTCACCATCGATCCGGAAGCCGTCAGCCCGGACGACGTGGAGATGCTGCAGGATATGATCCTGGCCGCTTTGACGGAGGCCCACGGCAAGGTTGCCGAGGCCACAGAGGAAATCATGGGCCAGGTTACGGGCGGAATGAAGATCCCCGGATTGATCTGAATGATCGTTTCCCCCGCCCTGGAACGCCTGATCCAGCTTCTCAACCGTTTCCCCGGAATTGGCCGCAAAACCGCGCAGCGCCTGGCTTGGTTCCTGGTGAGTCAGCCTCGGGAATTTGCCCTGGAACTGGCTGATACCATCAAAACAACGGTTGAGAAATTCACCACCTGCCGGCACTGCAATATGCTCTCAGAGAGTGATCCCTGCCCCTTCTGCGCTTCCGGCGAACGCCTGGACACCCTTCTCTGCGTGGTGGAAAACACCGCGGACATCCAGATCATCGAAAACATGAACGACTACAAGGGCCGCTATTTTGTGCTGGGACACTTGCTATCCCCCATCGATGGCTTTGGCCCTGAGCAGATCAACTCCGGCAAGCTGCTGGCCAGGCTGGAAACCCTCAGGCCGGAAGAGGTGGTGCTGGCCCTTAAGCCCTCTCCCGAAGGCGAGGCCACCATCCACTTTCTCTCTGAATTGCTGAAGGATAAAGGCGTGCAGGTCACCCGCCTTTCCACCGGCATTCCCTTCGGCGGCGACCTCGAATACAGCAGCCAGCTCACCCTGGCCAACGCCTGGAAACGGCGCTACCCGGTCTAAACCATGTTCACAGGCATCATCCAGGCCACTGCCAAGGTCCTCCGCGCGGTCCCTTCCGCCGGCACCAGGATCGTTTCACTCCAGCGTCCGGCTTCCTTTACGGATGTTAAAGAAGGTGCCAGTATCGCCTGCGATGGGATCTGCCTCACCGTGATCAGGTTTTCTGAAGCCAGCTTCGAGGTGGAGGTGATGGCGGAAACCCTGGCCAAAAGCACCGCCGGAACCTGGAACGCGGGCACCCTGCTCAACTTGGAACCCGCCCTGAAGATCGGCGACAGCTTGGACGGGCACTGGGTGCAAGGGCACATCGACCGCACCGTCAAACTTCTGGAAACCAGCACCCGGGGCGCCACCACCTGGCTGCGCTTTGCCCTGGATTCCCGCGACCGCGGACTGCTGGTGCCGCAGGGTTCGGTGGCCGTGAACGGCGTCAGCCTCACGATCTCGGAGCTGGGAGCCTCCTCTTTCAGCGTGGCTCTGATCTCCCATACCATCCAAAACACCAACCTCAGCCAGCTCGCCCCCGGCGCCACCGTCAACCTCGAATACGACGTTTTGGGCAAATATATCCAAGCCCTCCACAAAACCGGCTCCCTGAGCCTGGAAAGCCTCTATGAAAAAGGTTATTGAGATCATTCTGCTGCTGGCGGCGGCCCTGCTGCTGCTTTCCTGCGGCAGCAAAAAAGCCCCCACCGGCGGCCCTGAGGATCTGCAGCGCCCTTCCGTCCTCAGTTCCCTGCCCGCTGAATTTGGCCAGATCACGGACGGACGCATCGAGATAAATTTTTCCAAGCCCCTGGATAAAAGCTCCGTGACCCAGGCAGTTTACATTTATCCACCTATCCAGGACAAGAAGATCACGGTGGACAAGAGCACCCTGCTCATCCGCTTCAATGAAGACCTGCGGCCGGACACCAATTACTACGTGACCGTAAGCACCCGGCTTAAAGACATCCGCGGCAACGCCCTGCTGGAAAACCAGACCCTCGTTTTTGCCCACGGAGACCTCAATCAGTTCCAACTGGCCGGCACCGTCAGCTTTGAGGACGAGGCGGATTCATCCCTGCCTGTTCAGCTGCGGCTGCTCTCCGCCGATTCGCTGAACGTGCTTAGCTCGGTTTCCCGGGGCCCGGCTTACCTCCTGGAAACGCTCAATCCAGCGCCCTACCTGCTGCGCGCCTATATCGACAAAGACCGCAACAACCGCCATGACCCGGACAGCGAGCCTTTCTTCGCCGCCAGCCTGAACCTCGCGCGTTCTCAAAACCTGGATATCCAGCTGGCCTACGCGGACAGCACCAAACCCGTGATCAAGCTTGCCCAGGCCCGCCACCAGCGCGAAGTGGAGCTTCTTTTTTCAGAAGACCTGGCCGGCTATGACGCGGTAACGCTCAAGCGCCTGGACACCGGCGGAGAGCTGCCCATCCTGATCACCAGCCTGGCCGGGGACAAACTCACCCTGCTCACAGAGATCCAGGACGCGCAAACCTACAGGGTCGAGATCCGCGGCGCCCGCGACGTCCGGGGCAACCTGAAAGCTTTGGATAAGGCGGATTTCAGCTCCTCCCAGATCCTGGACACAACCCCGCCCAAGGTACTGGCCAGTTCTCCCCGCAACGGCACCTCGGTGAATACCCTGGAGCCCACCTTGGAGCTGGGCTTCTCGGAGATCATCCCGGCCTCGGCCATCAAAGCCAGCCTCAAAGCCGCGGAATCCAATACGGAGATACCTTTCAATCTCAGTGGGGAAAATACAGCCGTCTATACCTTCAAGCCGAGCCAACCACTGCAAAACTACCGCTCCTACGTGCTCAGCGTCTCCGCCGCCGACATCAGCGGCAATAAACTCGTCGAAGACTACAAACTGAATTTCCTGCCCCTGCTGCGCTCCGAGTAAACCTCATAGATTCAACCAATTAATCCTCAACAATACTACTCCCCTAATTCCGCTCATACTTGCATTTTCCAAAGTAAATAGGTATTGATCCCTATGCTTATCGGACTGTCCTGCAAACGCGGAAGCCGATATCCAGGTCTCTGTCGTAAGGTAAGAGGTAGCGGCGAATCGCGACCCGGCAGTTGCCGGCATTGACGATCCAGGCGCCACCGCGTAACACCCGGTAGGAACCACTCGCTGGTCCCGTCGGATTGGTCTGTGGTGTTGAACTATATGATCCAGACCAGTCCCAACACCATTCAATAAGGTTGCCGCTCATGTCGTAGGTTCCCAGTTCATTGAGCGCTTTGGTGCCAACCGGATGACTCGATACACCCGAGTTGCCAGCATACCAGGCCACGGCATTGATGTCGTTGGAGCCGGAATAGAGATAGTCAGGCGGGTCCACAGCCCCCCGGGCCGAGTATTCCCATTCCGCTTCGGTAGGCAGACGATAGCCGTTCGCGTTCCAGTCGCAGCTGGCGGCATCCCAGGTGGGGTTGCTGGATGGGGGCACGGTACCCCAATCCGCTGGATCGGTGGAACCGGAGATCGAATAGACCGGGGTTAAGCCCTCAGCCAGGCTGCGCAAATTGCAGTATTTGAGGGTCGCATGCCAAGAGATATGATAGGCAGGATAGTCATCCCCAAGGCCAAAGTTATTTGTCCAGCTTGTACTCGGTTGCATATACAGGGCATACTCCGCCTGGGTGACCTCGTGTATGCCGATCTGGAAAGGATCCAAGGTCACACTGTGAGTGGGCAGCTCATCGCTACCGCCTCCTCCGTGCGTATCTCCCATGGTAAAAGTACCGCCGGGGACATATACCATAATGAAGCTCAAGGTCGCACTGGCAGTCTGGCTGGGCGTCCAGCCGTATTTGAAGCCTTTCGTTTTGAGCGTGGTTGTGGTGGATACTTCGATAGGGCCGGTGTATTCGGCCGAATTTGTGTCAGGCTCGCTGCCGTCGTCGGTGTAGCGGATGACTGCGCCGTCCGTGGCACAGGAAATACTCACGCTCTGAGGGTTTAAGTAAGTGCCTTCAGGCGGATCAAAGACCGGCTGCGCCACCTCCCCGGCTTCGTCGTCGGCAATCACTTTCACCCGGTAATTGGTTCCTGGGCCAATGCCGTTGTCCGCGTAGGTCCAGTATATCTCATAATCGGCTCCTGCCGCGGGTGCGGCTTGCAGCCCGACGGCGCCGCTAAGGGCGGTTGGGAAGATGGTGTAGGTAGCACCGCCGTCGGCGGAAACTTGCACGCTCACCACGCAATCGAGTTCGAAAGTATTCGCGAGCCTGTAAGAAATGAGCACCTGGTTGCCCAGTTGCCCGGCAATGACGTTCGTGACCATTGGCTCCGCGGCCAGCAGGCCGGCCGCCAGAATCAGAATGAGGATCAAGATA
>Ga0172377_10002571_pt1 | contig 18540 bp, 13 predicted proteins | sample Pumphouse3metaG_FD_119749 | JGI IMG/M metagenome (GOLD analysis project Ga0172377, IMG submission 119749) | Leachate microbial communities from a municipal landfill in Southern Ontario, Canada - Pumphouse #3 metaG | ecosystem: Engineered > Solid waste > Landfill > Unclassified | place: Canada...
TATTTCGCCTTTTATCATCTTTCTGCAATATTCTAATTTCTTATCTAAGAAACCACCAACTGTAGTACCTTCAGTAGTAATGATAAATATCAGTGGTTCCTTCTTAGTGGATTGTGATTGTTTGATCGCATCGTACACTTTAGAATCGGTCATTTCATGAACTTCATCTATGCATCCAACTTCAATGTTATAACCATCCTTGTTCTTACTTTGAGCAGACATCTTTTTGATTTTGGATTTATTCATATTATGCCTAGACTTATTGTTGTTCTTCTTACCAAACTTTATACAAAATATGTTCTTGCTAGTTCGCTTTTCTAAGGCTTTACTTGCTTCTCTCATATTGTTGATTTCCTCAAATAAGATATTCGCTTGTTCGCTGGTATTAGAAGCACAAACGATATCAACGCCTTTAGATAGAAAGAATTCAGCTAGATCAATTCCAGCAACAAATGTAGTCTTTCCATTCTTTCGTGCAATAAGCAACACGACTTCGTTAAACCTTCTGAATTTTGAATCGCTCATCTTAAAACCATAAGCCACTTGTAGGATTGCCTTCTCCCACAAAGTAAGTTTAAATGGCATACCGTTAAATGGGCTCTTAGTATGTTTACAAAAGGTCTCGATAAATTCTATCCTTAAATCACCTGGTTTTTCATCATAATGGTATTTTGGGTTAGTTAGGTCCAACCTTAACTTAGTTAGGGTCGACCCTAACTCCTTACCAACTACAATATTTCCAGCTTCGATCTGCTTACAGTACTCTAATAGATAATTCATTAAGTCTGAGCCTTCTTCATAAATTCATCAAAAGCATCATCTCTTTCCTCGATCTCATTTCCAAGTATGGCATTGAGTGTTTTAATTATTCCCTGGTACACAGAAAGAGATTGAAGGTAAGTTTTATAGGAAGGATTACTTCTAACGTTGCCTCTATTAGAAATTTGAATAGTTCCACTTGTTCTAATGTCTTCTTCTAGTTCATCAAGTTCGACTTTTAAAAAAGAAGCTTTCTTTAATAACTCATCAACTAGATTTAGTTTGTTTGCATCACCACTTAAAAAGAGACTTTTCAGTCTCTCGTATTCTTGATTAGCAGTTTCTATTTTGTTCATTCTATATCCTCCGGTTTTTCAAAAATTGAGATTGGTACTATTAATACATTTCCGTATAGCCTTTTACCAAAACCCTTGTAGAATAATTCGTTGAGTGGAAGTTCCTTCAATAAGCCTTCCTCATCACAAACAGTAAAATATCCAGGAAACACTTCTTGAGCTAATTGAATATGGCCTTCTACATTGCTTTGTAATTCTTCTAAAGTGAAATACTTATCTTTAGGTTTAACAATCTTAAATTCGCTTTGAGTAATAAGCAATGCGACTTTTTCGTTTTCTAATTCAGAAAGAAACGTACGATAAGGTAAAACAACTTTGCGGTTACATTTATCACAACATTTCTCACCACTAAATGGAGCAGGGTTATTTCCATATTCCGTCATCTCTTTTCCACAAATACTACATTTCATAATAATTCCTTCTTTCTACCTATTGGTAACACATATATCACTCTTAAGCGTTACTATAGCAAGAGTAAATCAAGTAATACTATCAGGCCTTTTCAGGCTTTCTAAGGCTTAAAAATATTAAGCAAAGCAACTAAGCAAACAGCATTAAAAAAAGCCACTGCTTAAAGCAAATGGCTCAATCAAACAATTTTTGTTGGCTAGGAATTTTCAGTTTTCAAAAATCCTGGGCCGTATTTTTTAGTTGTCCCCTCGTACGGTACCCGGTGGTACTATTTTACAGGCTAGAGGGGGGATCACTAATTTATTATACTTCATACTATGTTAACTATAGTAGCAATGACTGTCACAATAGCTATACACACTAACTAACAATATTAACTATTCTCGTTTCTTAAATCATTTACTAAAAATGTTATTTTTTTTATCATTTATCACAAATCTCTTGGTAACATTAGCTAATATATTTTTATGGATTTTAGAATAAATTACTCTCTTTTTCCATCATAACCAAGCATATCTAAATTAGACGGTTTTCAGTCTTTTCAACTTCCAATATAATTATTTGCTTTCTATATCCCATTCTTCACTCCTCAAATAACATGAATAATAAATCATCTAATTCAAATGTGGTATTTGAAGTGAAAGTTCCTAATAAGTCATGATCTGTTATTTCATAATCGTATCCATTCTCCCCGTCATTTGTATACGAAATAACACAATCATAAACATCATTATTATCGTAGATACAAGGTCTATAATTGATATAATCAGTACCCCAAATAAATTCATAATAATTCTCATGAAACACTAATTTACGGCCCGACGGCGAAATATAAACTTTATCTAAATTAACTAAATTGCCTGTACATCCAGCAGTACCTAATAACGAAAGTGAAACAATACCTACTTCTAATAATATTTTATTTCTCATTTTTGATCTCCTTTTTTCTTTATCCTAATTATATCACTTTAAAGAATTTTCTTTATTATTAGAATGCACAAGGTTTCCCTCTTCGTCAAACGTATAAGGAGTTCGCTTTCCAAACCTATGGTGTTCTTTGTTATGACAGTCTTTACAAAGAAGCATTAGGTTCTCTGGATTAATTGAAACAGAGACATCGTCAATATTCTGAATACTTAAATGTATCTTATGATGCACTTCTGTTCCTACGCCACCACACTTCTCACACCTTCCTTTAGCTCTTAAGATAACCTGAGCTCTTGCCATATGCCACAAATCAGATTTATAGAAGCGTTGTATCTTACTCGGCTTTAAATGCTTCTTTGATTTCCTGCGCCTTTTCATTTACATCCTCCCATGGAACCTTCAAATCAATTCTTCCCATATGGCCATAACAGGCCAAAGGTTCATACTTAACTTCATCGAGTCTTAGTTCTTTTCTTATTCCCTCTGGAGTGAAATCAAAATGCTTCTTTAAGAACGAAACAAAGAATTCATTATCTTCAGGACCTGTACCAAACGTATTGATATGAATACTAACCGGTTCACAAATACCTATTGAGTAAGCTATACAAATCTCACACTTGCTTGCTATCCCGGCTTTAACAATAGACTTAGCAACGTAACGTGCAAAGTAAGCACCAGAACGATCAACCTTACTGCAATCCTTACCAGAGAAAGCACCACCGCCATGATGAGCAATACCACCATAGGTATCAACGATAATCTTTCTACCGGTTAAGCCTGAGTCAGCATAAGGGCCACCTTTCTCAAAGGATCCTGTTGGGTTAATCAATACCCTTACGTTATCCAACTTTCCTATCAAAGGAATTAGGACTTCTTCTTTAATGATTGGTTCTATATCAGCCACAGTAACATCACGTAATGTTTGAGCGGAAACAACAATCGTTTCAAAACGCATGGGTCTTCCATTGTTATATCTAACTGAAACCTGACACTTTCCATCCGGTCCAAACATATGTGAATACTTATACTTTCTTAAGTTATCTATTGTTTTAGATATTTTGTGTGCGACAACTATTGGAAGAGGCATAGCTTCTAATGTTTCATCACATGCATATCCATACATCATTCCTTGATCTCCTGCGCCTTTTCGATTAACACCTAAAGCAATATCTCTGGATTGTTTGGATATCTTTTCGTGAACTACGTAACGTTCTGTATAACCAATTCGATCCAACACAGACAAAGCCACTTTAGAATAATTAACCTTTGCGTTAGTTGTAATTTCACCAAATAGAAATACAACTTCATCTTTAATAGCACATTCAATAGCAACCCTAGACCCTTTATCTTGTTCTAGACAAGCATCTAAGATAGCATCACTTATCTGATCACATATCTTATCAGGATGGCCTTGAAAAACTGATTCACTCGTAATAATTTCTTCCATATCTATTTCCTCTCATTCAGCAATAAATTTGTATTTTAAAACAGGCTTTTTAACGCCTGTTCTTTATCATTGAAGCAACTAAGCAACAACGATATAAAAAGCCCACACAAGCCAACTTTAAGGCCTATGTGAGCATTTGTTTGATTGTCATAACGTCTCGTTTTAATCTTTAACCTTCCAAGCGGTATATACAGTAAGGTAAGTGCAATCCCAAGTATCCAGGATATCTCCATCAATACATGTTGTTACATGATGTCTAACTTTAAGTATGTAGGTACCTTTAGGATGACTCTCCATGAAATCCGCTACTTTGGTTCTTGGTACACCATGAATTCCTTTGAACTTAAGTCTTTCATAATCCTTCAAGTATTCGTATAAGAACTTCGTCTCTTTGTAATCACTAAATCCTAACTGTCTTTTTGCTCTATTAAGGTTCTTCCTTGTTTCCATGTAATCTTTGTCTAGTGCAGTGCAAACTGCTCTTACTACACAATCTTTAACGTTAAGCCCTTTAGGATGAGCGTTGTATTTCTTGAATGCCATTTGTCTATGCCTCCCAAGGTTGGTTAAGCCATTTAGCTAATTCTTTAACTGAATCAGTTTCAAACACTAGCCTCTCTGGGCCAGTCTTTTTTGAATAAACTCCGTAACGTTTCTTATTCCAGCAACAGTTTATGAATATTAAATAGAACATCACCAGTCTCTATCTCGCATATTCTGAAGTCATCATATAATGGTCCGCTAAGAGGACAGTTGTTTTTGAAAAAGACATAAGTGTTATCTAATTCGACCTTTCCGCCGTCTTTAATCTTTCTAATTATCTTTCCTATTTTGATAGTTTTGTTTCTTAAAGAAGCATCTCTACAAAACCAATCGTACCAGCCAGCATTACATTGAGTTTCTACACTGCAATCAATGAATGCGTCTTTTTCGAATTCATCTATCCAAGTTCTGAGTGTCATTTGATTTTCCATTGTTCCTACTCCTCAATCTCATCAAGACTGTCTATAATCTCTTGAGCGTTATCTACTGTTTCTTCAATGGTACCTGAAGCTTCATCAAGCCACTCTTGTCTAGTCTCTTGAAGTTCAGTTAATTCAGATCTGTTTTCATAAGGTTCTACGTTTTCGGATTCTTCTTCTAAATCGCTTTGAAGTTCTTCAAGCTCAGCCTTTAAACTATCTGCTTTCATCTTCATGTCTTCAATTCTCTTTTTGAATTGTGCTTTTGTTATATTCGCCATATTGTGCCTCTTTCTGCTTCTAGAGTTATCTATCGGCAGTCATATATATCACTCTAAAGGCTTACTATAGCAAGACTATTTAGTCACTACTGTGAGATATACTTTAACAACACAAAACAGTTATAAACACTACTGATTTATTAACCTTATACTTTCTTATTCATCACCTTTTTAAAAGCTATCATCGTAGTATTCACGTTTCTGACCAACAATGACTAAACTGCCTTTTTGACCAAGTGTTCTAAAACTTCCATCATGTCTCAATGTTACTTTTTGTATGAACCCTTCCTCATCAGGTTCAAGTTTGAATATTGGTTTACCACTTTTACTGATCTCATCTGTCTTAATAGCTTTATCTTTTCTCATCCAGAAGGTTTTACCAGAGGAACTAACTTTAACAATTGTGTTAGCGAGTCTATCTTTCCAGATCTGCTCTGTTGCTCCTAATCCCTCCACAGGTTTAATATGCTTTATTCTACTCATGCTTCTTCTACACCTTCTTCTAATTTTTTATCGCTCTTTTCATCTTGTTTCTTATTGATAGAACTAAAATCTATCAATAAATCAGGAATATCAATTAGCGGTGTCTTTTCACCATTTCTAATCAAGAAACAGTTATCGTAACTTCCTGTTAGTTTTCCAAAGCGCTTTACTATTACATCTACATACTTTTCATCAAGTTCCATACTGAAGGCTTGACGCTCCGCTTGTTCAGACGCTATCAAGGTTGAACCAGATCCTCCAAATAGATCAAGAACCTTCCAACCTGCTTTTGATGAATTGTTAATTGCTCTACCAACTAATTCAAGAGGCTTCATAGTAGGATGTAAGTCATTGTGCTTAGGTCTAGGAAATTCCCAAACAGTATCTTGAGTATGATCATTAATAAAATAGTGACTTGATCCTTCTTTCCAACCATAAAGTATTGGTTCATGTCTCCAGTGATAGTCCTGTCTACCAAATACAAATTGATCCTTAGACCAAATCAAACATTCAGCAAGTTTAAATCCAGCATTTGAAAAAGCTGTTCTAAAATTCACACCTTCTGTATCGGCGTGACAAACGTAAATAACCCCGCCTTCCCTAAGTCCACTAAACATGTTATCGAAGGCTCCAGTAAGGAAAGTAAAGAATGCATTGTTATCCATGTTATCGTTTTGTATTTTTCCAACTGACCCTTCGTAGTTAACGTTGTACGGCGGATCAGTAAAGATCATATCTACTAACTGACCATCTAACAGCGTTTTGACATTTTCCGCATTTGTAGAATCACCACACATTAGTCTGTGTTTACCAAGCAAATATATATCACCTTGTAAAGAATACGGTTCATCAGATAAATACTGTCCTTCATCAAAGTCGTCGTCTTCTACTTCCTTTGGAAGGACATCGTCTATATTTTCAAAACCAAATGAAGTCATATCTATATCGATGTTTTTCAGTTCTTCCTCTAACTTTTTAGTATCCCATTTAGCAAATTCAGCGGACTTGTTATCTGCTAACCTAAATGCTTTTATCTGATCCTCACTAAGATCATCAGCAACAATACAAGGAACTTCATCAAGTCCTAGCTTCTTACTTGCTTTTAACCTTGTGTGTCCAGCAACAATGATATTGTTTGCATCAATAACAATAGGAACCTTGAATCCAAATTCATGAATTGAGTTTGCTACGGAGTCTACTGCATCATCGTTATTTCGAGGGTTATTGTCATAAGCGATTAGATCACTTACTTTCTTCATTACTATTTGTTTCATTTTTCTTTCCCTCCCATTTTTCGTTTTTCTTATCAACAATGTTATTTATTCTCGCTTCCACTTCTTCAGCGTTAATCTTGAATTTCAAATCCACAAACTTTGACAAACAATAGATGTTTGCTTCAAGGTTAGGTGGATAATAAACTTCGCGGAATTTATACATGGTCTTATCTTGACCTTTCTTGTTCTTATATTGATTTGCTTCCTGGAGCTTAACAGTTTGACCATTAGCAAGTTTCATTATGTTTTGAATCCATTCCGCTTTGAATTCTTGTAAAGGATTTAACGCACTAGCAAGTGGAGGATGTTTTTTCTTTAAATTCCTTAATGTCTGAGTAGTGATTCCAAGATAACTGGAAATATCCTTCAAACTATCAGTAATAGCTAACACTCTAATTTTGTTTAATTTTTTATCAAGCTTTCCGCTTTCCGCCCAGCGTTCATATAAATCTTTATAATTCGGCATCTTCTCTTACCTCTTTTATAGTCAAAAAAACGTATGTGCTCGTGTGCCATACATCTTATATCGAAAGTTACAAATTTCTTCAAAAGAAAAGGAAACGCGATAAGCGTCTCCTTTAATGTAATGATATATGTGAACCTAGAAATTGACTCTAAAGAAATTGTACCAAAAACGGCGTTTTTTGTATAGGGTACTGTGGTTGCCTATGGGCTTAAAATAGCCCTTTTCACAAGTTACGTCATTTTCCGTTAATCTCTCAAACTGTTTAACGTTCAGCACACCAAGATACTACGTTGATATCCAATAACTGTAATTATTGGATATTCATTATTTAAGGGAAATTATATTTAAAATATATTGATAATAGATAAATAATCGTTAAAAATAATATCTCCATCTATAAGAAATTCCTTCTTGTAAACATTGGGTATATACAAGAAGGAATATCATAAAATCTAAGACAAACACATTTTTCATATTCACTAATGATAAAATGAACTTCTAAAATTGAACTTAAAATTCATTTGCAAAAAGGAATAATAAATTAAATGTATCTTTCCAATATAATTAAATACCATAGACAACTTCTAGCAAAGTATCAGTTAGAATGTTTAAAAGCATTTTTAAACATTAGAATACCGCCTACAACAGCTATAACAATACCAATATATAGTATAGTCAATCCTGTTGTAGAAGACGGGTTCAGATTCACTGCCCTATAAATAGAATCGCCAATTGTACCGACTCCTATTAAGATAATACCCGAAACAAATAATGAAACAAAACTAACAAATTTTTTCATACTATTCTCCTTTTCACTATAAGAAACAACCTACATTACAACTTGAAGTATATTCATTTTGAGCTGAATACTGATCAACAAAGAAAACATAATGCCATCTAGCTCTAGACATAAAATCAAGTTTCAAGTTAAAAGCATCACAATTCGTTCCCAGATATGAACTATCGTTTAATTCAAACATACAATAAGTATTTAACGTATATGTTGCAGCTCCTGCTACACCAAAGTTTACTACTTGATAACTCCATTCAGCAGTATCATAATTGTTTGAAGCAGTTTGAGTTGATATAAAAGGATCATCCATTAAAGTGGAAAGCGATTTAGAATAATTTAGTGTGAGTTTAGCATTTGTAGAATTTGATTGTGATAATGACACTCCCTCATTTAAACTTAATGTTCCACCCGATGCAATTGCACGGCTTACACTAAAACTACCCCCAAAAGAAGATGTAACAGTAGTGCTAAAATTGGAACTCTTCGGCCAAAAACTTTTAGAAACTAAATCTGCTCCATGTTTACTTGAACTCACATAATACTTTTGTGGAGTGATATGAACATATCCTTCTCCCAAATACATTGAGCCATTGTATTGCGTTTCACCATTTAAAACCGCATTAACTCCAGGAGTAAACTCTGTTTCGACATGAATCAAAAACATATTGGATTTGTCAGAATAATTAACTTTAAATATTTCAAGATTATAATACGCATATCCATCAATAGAGTCTAAAATCTTCGCTTTACTGGGATAACCCCCAATGTAAGAAAAAGCTCCCATATCGTCCGAACTTTTAAGCATTAATATCTGGTTATCAGCGACTGAAGATGAATGAGTACAATAGCTAATACTCTCATTATAATCAGAATGATTTAAAGCAGCAGGACTAACCAGCATCGTCACCGCTAACAATACCGAAATAATTTCCATAAATTTTACTTCCTTTCTATATTAAATAAATATTTATAGATAGAATCTTCTCTTTAATTATTTTACATCTTTCTTTTTTTCTTTGCAATGTATTATAAACATTTCATTATTTTTTTTTTGAGTCTTGCCATTAATTTCATTATTTGCAGTAATTATAGACTCTTTATGGAATACATATATGTATTCCATAAAGAGTCTATAATTACTGCAAATAATGAAATTAATGGCAAGACTCAAAAAAAAAATAATGAAATGTTTATAATACATTGCAAAGAAAAAAAGAAAGATGTAAAATAATTAAAGAGAAGATTCTATCTATAAATATTTATTTAATATAGAAAGGAAGTAAAATTTATGGAAATTATTTCGGTATTGTTAGCGGTGACGATGCTGGTTAGTCCTGCTGCTTTAAATCATTCTGATTATAATGAGAGTATTAGCTATTGTACTCATTCATCTTCAGTCGCTGATAACCAGATATTAATGCTTAAAAGTTCGGACGATATGGGAGCTTTTTCTTACATTGGGGGTTATCCCAGTAAAGCGAAGATTTTAGACTCTATTGATGGATATGCGTATTATAATCTTGAAATATTTAAAGTTAATTATTCTGACAAATCCAATATGTTTTTGATTCATGTCGAAACAGAGTTTACTCCTGGAGTTAATGCGGTTTTAAATGGTGAAACGCAATACAATGGCTCAATGTATTTGGGAGAAGGATATGTTCATATCACTCCACAAAAGTATTATGTGAGTTCAAGTAAACATGGAGCAGATTTAGTTTCTAAAAGTTTTTGGCCGAAGAGTTCCAATTTTAGCACTACTGTTACATCTTCTTTTGGGGGTAGTTTTAGTGTAAGCCGTGCAATTGCATCGGGTGGAACATTAAGTTTAAATGAGGGAGTGTCATTATCACAATCAAATTCTACAAATGCTAAACTCACACTAAATTATTCTAAATCGCTTTCCACTTTAATGGATGATCCTTTTATATCAACTCAAACTGCTTCAAACAATTATGATACTGCTGAATGGAGTTATCAAGTAGTAAACTTTGGTGTAGCAGGAGCTGCAACATATACGTTAAATACTTATTGTATGTTTGAATTAAACGATAGTTCATATCTGGGAACGAATTGTGATGCTTTTAACTTGAAACTTGATTTTATGTCTAGAGCTAGATGGCATTATGTTTTCTTTGTTGATCAGTATTCAGCTCAAAATGAATATACTTCAAGTTGTAATGTAGGTTGTTTCTTATAGTGAAAAGGAGAATAGTATGAAAAAATTTGTTAGTTTTGTTTCATTATTTGTTTCGGGTATTATCTTAATAGGAGTCGGTACAATTGGCGATTCTATTTATAGGGCAGTGAATCTGAACCCGTCTTCTACAACAGGATTGACTATACTATATATTGGTATTGTTATAGCTGTTGTAGGCGGTATTCTAATGTTTAAAAATGCTTTTAAACATTCTAACTGATACTTTGCTAGAAGTTGTCTATGGTATTTAATTATATTGGAAAGATACATTTAATTTATTATTCCTTTTTGCAAATGAATTTTAAGTTCAATTTTAGAAGTTCATTTTATCATTAGTGAATATGAAAAATGTGTTTGTCTTAGATTTTATGATATTCCTTCTTGTATATACCCAATGTTTACAAGAAGGAATTTCTTATAGATGGAGATATTATTTTTAACGATTATTTATCTATTATCAATATATTTTAAATATAATTTCCCTTAAATAATGAATATCCAATAATTACAGTTATTGGATATCAACGTAGTATCTTGGTGTGCTGAACGTTAAACAGTTTGAGAGATTAACGGAAAATGACGTAACTTGTGAAAAGGGCTATTTTAAGCCCATAGGCAACCACAGTACCCTATACAAAAAACGCCGTTTTTGGTACAATTTCTTTAGAGTCAATTTCTAGGTTCACATATATCATTACATTAAAGGAGACGCTTATCGCGTTTCCTTTTCTTTTGAAGAAATTTGTAACTTTCGATATAAGATGTATGGCACACGAGCACATACGTTTTTTTGACTATAAAAGAGGTAAGAGAAGATGCCGAATTATAAAGATTTATATGAACGCTGGGCGGAAAGCGGAAAGCTTGATAAAAAATTAAACAAAATTAGAGTGTTAGCTATTACTGATAGTTTGAAGGATATTTCCAGTTATCTTGGAATCACTACTCAGACATTAAGGAATTTAAAGAAAAAACATCCTCCACTTGCTAGTGCGTTAAATCCTTTACAAGAATTCAAAGCGGAATGGATTCAAAACATAATGAAACTTGCTAATGGTCAAACTGTTAAGCTCCAGGAAGCAAATCAATATAAGAACAAGAAAGGTCAAGATAAGACCATGTATAAATTCCGCGAAGTTTATTATCCACCTAACCTTGAAGCAAACATCTATTGTTTGTCAAAGTTTGTGGATTTGAAATTCAAGATTAACGCTGAAGAAGTGGAAGCGAGAATAAATAACATTGTTGATAAGAAAAACGAAAAATGGGAGGGAAAGAAAAATGAAACAAATAGTAATGAAGAAAGTAAGTGATCTAATCGCTTATGACAATAACCCTCGAAATAACGATGATGCAGTAGACTCCGTAGCAAACTCAATTCATGAATTTGGATTCAAGGTTCCTATTGTTATTGATGCAAACAATATCATTGTTGCTGGACACACAAGGTTAAAAGCAAGTAAGAAGCTAGGACTTGATGAAGTTCCTTGTATTGTTGCTGATGATCTTAGTGAGGATCAGATAAAAGCATTTAGGTTAGCAGATAACAAGTCCGCTGAATTTGCTAAATGGGATACTAAAAAGTTAGAGGAAGAACTGAAAAACATCGATATAGATATGACTTCATTTGGTTTTGAAAATATAGACGATGTCCTTCCAAAGGAAGTAGAAGACGACGACTTTGATGAAGGACAGTATTTATCTGATGAACCGTATTCTTTACAAGGTGATATATATTTGCTTGGTAAACACAGACTAATGTGTGGTGATTCTACAAATGCGGAAAATGTCAAAACGCTGTTAGATGGTCAGTTAGTAGATATGATCTTTACTGATCCGCCGTACAACGTTAACTACGAAGGGTCAGTTGGAAAAATACAAAACGATAACATGGATAACAATGCATTCTTTACTTTCCTTACTGGAGCCTTCGATAACATGTTTAGTGGACTTAGGGAAGGCGGGGTTATTTACGTTTGTCACGCCGATACAGAAGGTGTGAATTTTAGAACAGCTTTTTCAAATGCTGGATTTAAACTTGCTGAATGTTTGATTTGGTCTAAGGATCAATTTGTATTTGGTAGACAGGACTATCACTGGAGACATGAACCAATACTTTATGGTTGGAAAGAAGGATCAAGTCACTATTTTATTAATGATCATACTCAAGATACTGTTTGGGAATTTCCTAGACCTAAGCACAATGACTTACATCCTACTATGAAGCCTCTTGAATTAGTTGGTAGAGCAATTAACAATTCATCAAAAGCAGGTTGGAAGGTTCTTGATCTATTTGGAGGATCTGGTTCAACCTTGATAGCGTCTGAACAAGCGGAGCGTCAAGCCTTCAGTATGGAACTTGATGAAAAGTATGTAGATGTAATAGTAAAGCGCTTTGGAAAACTAACAGGAAGTTACGATAACTGTTTCTTGATTAGAAATGGTGAAAAGACACCGCTAATTGATATTCCTGATTTATTGATAGATTTTAGTTCTATCAATAAGAAACAAGATGAAAAGAGCGATAAAAAATTAGAAGAAGGTGTAGAAGAAGCATGAGTAGAATAAAGCATATTAAACCTGTGGAGGGATTAGGAGCAACAGAGCAGATCTGGAAAGATAGACTCGCTAACACAATTGTTAAAGTTAGTTCCTCTGGTAAAACCTTCTGGATGAGAAAAGATAAAGCTATTAAGACAGATGAGATCAGTAAAAGTGGTAAACCAATATTCAAACTTGAACCTGATGAGGAAGGGTTCATACAAAAAGTAACATTGAGACATGATGGAAGTTTTAGAACACTTGGTCAAAAAGGCAGTTTAGTCATTGTTGGTCAGAAACGTGAATACTACGATGATAGCTTTTAAAAAGGTGATGAATAAGAAAGTATAAGGTTAATAAATCAGTAGTGTTTATAACTGTTTTGTGTTGTTAAAGTATATCTCACAGTAGTGACTAAATAGTCTTGCTATAGTAAGCCTTTAGAGTGATATATATGACTGCCGATAGATAACTCTAGAAGCAGAAAGAGGCACAATATGGCGAATATAACAAAAGCACAATTCAAAAAGAGAATTGAAGACATGAAGATGAAAGCAGATAGTTTAAAGGCTGAGCTTGAAGAACTTCAAAGCGATTTAGAAGAAGAATCCGAAAACGTAGAACCTTATGAAAACAGATCTGAATTAACTGAACTTCAAGAGACTAGACAAGAGTGGCTTGATGAAGCTTCAGGTACCATTGAAGAAACAGTAGATAACGCTCAAGAGATTATAGACAGTCTTGATGAGATTGAGGAGTAGGAACAATGGAAAATCAAATGACACTCAGAACTTGGATAGATGAATTCGAAAAAGACGCATTCATTGATTGCAGTGTAGAAACTCAATGTAATGCTGGCTGGTACGATTGGTTTTGTAGAGATGCTTCTTTAAGAAACAAAACTATCAAAATAGGAAAGATAATTAGAAAGATTAAAGACGGCGGAAAGGTCGAATTAGATAACACTTATGTCTTTTTCAAAAACAACTGTCCTCTTAGCGGACCATTATATGATGACTTCAGAATATGCGAGATAGAGACTGGTGATGTTCTATTTAATATTCATAAACTGTTGCTGGAATAAGAAACGTTACGGAGTTTATTCAAAAAAGACTGGCCCAGAGAGGCTAGTGTTTGAAACTGATTCAGTTAAAGAATTAGCTAAATGGCTTAACCAACCTTGGGAGGCATAGACAAATGGCATTCAAGAAATACAACGCTCATCCTAAAGGGCTTAACGTTAAAGATTGTGTAGTAAGAGCAGTTTGCACTGCACTAGACAAAGATTACATGGAAACAAGGAAGAACCTTAATAGAGCAAAAAGACAGTTAGGATTTAGTGATTACAAAGAGACGAAGTTCTTATACGAATACTTGAAGGATTATGAAAGACTTAAGTTCAAAGGAATTCATGGTGTACCAAGAACCAAAGTAGCGGATTTCATGGAGAGTCATCCTAAAGGTACCTACATACTTAAAGTTAGACATCATGTAACAACATGTATTGATGGAGATATCCTGGATACTTGGGATTGCACTTACCTTACTGTATATACCGCTTGGAAGGTTAAAGATTAAAACGAGACGTTATGACAATCAAACAAATGCTCACATAGGCCTTAAAGTTGGCTTGTGTGGGCTTTTTATATCGTTGTTGCTTAGTTGCTTCAATGATAAAGAACAGGCGTTAAAAAGCCTGTTTTAAAATACAAATTTATTGCTGAATGAGAGGAAATAGATATGGAAGAAATTATTACGAGTGAATCAGTTTTTCAAGGCCATCCTGATAAGATATGTGATCAGATAAGTGATGCTATCTTAGATGCTTGTCTAGAACAAGATAAAGGGTCTAGGGTTGCTATTGAATGTGCTATTAAAGATGAAGTTGTATTTCTATTTGGTGAAATTACAACTAACGCAAAGGTTAATTATTCTAAAGTGGCTTTGTCTGTGTTGGATCGAATTGGTTATACAGAACGTTACGTAGTTCACGAAAAGATATCCAAACAATCCAGAGATATTGCTTTAGGTGTTAATCGAAAAGGCGCAGGAGATCAAGGAATGATGTATGGATATGCATGTGATGAAACATTAGAAGCTATGCCTCTTCCAATAGTTGTCGCACACAAAATATCTAAAACAATAGATAACTTAAGAAAGTATAAGTATTCACATATGTTTGGACCGGATGGAAAGTGTCAGGTTTCAGTTAGATATAACAATGGAAGACCCATGCGTTTTGAAACGATTGTTGTTTCCGCTCAAACATTACGTGATGTTACTGTGGCTGATATAGAACCAATCATTAAAGAAGAAGTCCTAATTCCTTTGATAGGAAAGTTGGATAACGTAAGGGTATTGATTAACCCAACAGGATCCTTTGAGAAAGGTGGCCCTTATGCTGACTCAGGCTTAACCGGTAGAAAGATTATCGTTGATACCTATGGTGGTATTGCTCATCATGGCGGTGGTGCTTTCTCTGGTAAGGATTGCAGTAAGGTTGATCGTTCTGGTGCTTACTTTGCACGTTACGTTGCTAAGTCTATTGTTAAAGCCGGGATAGCAAGCAAGTGTGAGATTTGTATAGCTTACTCAATAGGTATTTGTGAACCGGTTAGTATTCATATCAATACGTTTGGTACAGGTCCTGAAGATAATGAATTCTTTGTTTCGTTCTTAAAGAAGCATTTTGATTTCACTCCAGAGGGAATAAGAAAAGAACTAAGACTCGATGAAGTTAAGTATGAACCTTTGGCCTGTTATGGCCATATGGGAAGAATTGATTTGAAGGTTCCATGGGAGGATGTAAATGAAAAGGCGCAGGAAATCAAAGAAGCATTTAAAGCCGAGTAAGATACAACGCTTCTATAAATCTGATTTGTGGCATATGGCAAGAGCTCAGGTTATCTTAAGAGCTAAAGGAAGGTGTGAGAAGTGTGGTGGCGTAGGAACAGAAGTGCATCATAAGATACATTTAAGTATTCAGAATATTGACGATGTCTCTGTTTCAATTAATCCAGAGAACCTAATGCTTCTTTGTAAAGACTGTCATAACAAAGAACACCATAGGTTTGGAAAGCGAACTCCTTATACGTTTGACGAAGAGGGAAACCTTGTGCATTCTAATAATAAAGAAAATTCTTTAAAGTGATATAATTAGGATAAAGAAAAAAGGAGATCAAAAATGAGAAATAAAATATTATTAGAAGTAGGTATTGTTTCACTTTCGTTATTAGGTACTGCTGGATGTACAGGCAATTTAGTTAATTTAGATAAAGTTTATATTTCGCCGTCGGGCCGTAAATTAGTGTTTCATGAGAATTATTATGAATTTATTTGGGGTACTGATTATATCAATTATAGACCTTGTATCTACGATAATAATGATGTTTATGATTGTGTTATTTCGTATACAAATGACGGGGAGAATGGATACGATTATGAAATAACAGATCATGACTTATTAGGAACTTTCACTTCAAATACCACATTTGAATTAGATGATTTATTATTCATGTTATTTGAGGAGTGAAGAATGGGATATAGAAAGCAAATAATTATATTGGAAGTTGAAAAGACTGAAAACCGTCTAATTTAGATATGCTTGGTTATGATGGAAAAAGAGAGTAATTTATTCTAAAATCCATAAAAATATATTAGCTAATGTTACCAAGAGATTTGTGATAAATGATAAAAAAAATAACATTTTTAGTAAATGATTTAAGAAACGAGAATAGTTAATATTGTTAGTTAGTGTGTATAGCTATTGTGACAGTCATTGCTACTATAGTTAACATAGTATGAAGTATAATAAATTAGTGATCCCCCCTCTAGCCTGTAAAATAGTACCACCGGGTACCGTACGAGGGGACAACTAAAAAATACGGCCCAGGATTTTTGAAAACTGAAAATTCCTAGCCAACAAAAATTGTTTGATTGAGCCATTTGCTTTAAGCAGTGGCTTTTTTTAATGCTGTTTGCTTAGTTGCTTTGCTTAATATTTTTAAGCCTTAGAAAGCCTGAAAAGGCCTGATAGTATTACTTGATTTACTCTTGCTATAGTAACGCTTAAGAGTGATATATGTGTTACCAATAGGTAGAAAGAAGGAATTATTATGAAATGTAGTATTTGTGGAAAAGAGATGACGGAATATGGAAATAACCCTGCTCCATTTAGTGGTGAGAAATGTTGTGATAAATGTAACCGCAAAGTTGTTTTACCTTATCGTACGTTTCTTTCTGAATTAGAAAACGAAAAAGTCGCATTGCTTATTACTCAAAGCGAATTTAAGATTGTTAAACCTAAAGATAAGTATTTCACTTTAGAAGAATTACAAAGCAATGTAGAAGGCCATATTCAATTAGCTCAAGAAGTGTTTCCTGGATATTTTACTGTTTGTGATGAGGAAGGCTTATTGAAGGAACTTCCACTCAACGAATTATTCTACAAGGGTTTTGGTAAAAGGCTATACGGAAATGTATTAATAGTACCAATCTCAATTTTTGAAAAACCGGAGGATATAGAATGAACAAAATAGAAACTGCTAATCAAGAATACGAGAGACTGAAAAGTCTCTTTTTAAGTGGTGATGCAAACAAACTAAATCTAGTTGATGAGTTATTAAAGAAAGCTTCTTTTTTAAAAGTCGAACTTGATGAACTAGAAGAAGACATTAGAACAAGTGGAACTATTCAAATTTCTAATAGAGGCAACGTTAGAAGTAATCCTTCCTATAAAACTTACCTTCAATCTCTTTCTGTGTACCAGGGAATAATTAAAACACTCAATGCCATACTTGGAAATGAGATCGAGGAAAGAGATGATGCTTTTGATGAATTTATGAAGAAGGCTCAGACTTAATGAATTATCTATTAGAGTACTGTAAGCAGATCGAAGCTGGAAATATTGTAGTTGGTAAGGAGTTAGGGTCGACCCTAACTAAGTTAAGGTTGGACCTAACTAACCCAAAATACCATTATGATGAAAAACCAGGTGATTTAAGGATAGAATTTATCGAGACCTTTTGTAAACATACTAAGAGCCCATTTAACGGTATGCCATTTAAACTTACTTTGTGGGAGAAGGCAATCCTACAAGTGGCTTATGGTTTTAAGATGAGCGATTCAAAATTCAGAAGGTTTAACGAAGTCGTGTTGCTTATTGCACGAAAGAATGGAAAGACTACATTTGTTGCTGGAATTGATCTAGCTGAATTCTTTCTATCTAAAGGCGTTGATATCGTTTGTGCTTCTAATACCAGCGAACAAGCGAATATCTTATTTGAGGAAATCAACAATATGAGAGAAGCAAGTAAAGCCTTAGAAAAGCGAACTAGCAAGAACATATTTTGTATAAAGTTTGGTAAGAAGAACAACAATAAGTCTAGGCATAATATGAATAAATCCAAAATCAAAAAGATGTCTGCTCAAAGTAAGAACAAGGATGGTTATAACATTGAAGTTGGATGCATAGATGAAGTTCATGAAATGACCGATTCTAAAGTGTACGATGCGATCAAACAATCACAATCCACTAAGAAGGAACCACTGATATTTATCATTACTACTGAAGGTACTACAGTTGGTGGTTTCTTAGATAAGAAATTAGAATATTGCAGAAAGATGATAAAAGGCGAAATA
>Ga0172377_10002572_pt1 | contig 18540 bp, 15 predicted proteins | sample Pumphouse3metaG_FD_119749 | JGI IMG/M metagenome (GOLD analysis project Ga0172377, IMG submission 119749) | Leachate microbial communities from a municipal landfill in Southern Ontario, Canada - Pumphouse #3 metaG | ecosystem: Engineered > Solid waste > Landfill > Unclassified | place: Canada...
AGGATCTCCTGGCATCAAGACAGTCTTGGCAAAATCATTTTCCTTCGCTTCATTATGCGGTGTAGACATTTCACGCCTCCTTGGTAAAATTCTTTTTATGTTCACCTATTTTACCATAGATAAAAGGGTTTTTGTCTAGTGGAAGAACAGATAGTCAAAAAGAGAGGAATTGAATAATAAAGCGAACTTATAAGAAACAAAGAAAAGACACATGCGGTTTTCAGAAAAAAGAACAGAGGAATTTGATACTTAAGTAGCATCACCGGGATTTTAAAAAAGCCTCCTTAGTAAGAACCAAGGAGGCCTGTTTATTTGTTTAAAGTCTTTTTTCTAATGTCTGTTCTTAAATTCATTATGAGGTTTGATAGGAGCTACAGGAGCAGTCGGCTTAGGAAGGACATCGTTTTTCTGACCAGCGAGACGATAACGGAAGATCTTTTCGAATTCATCAGATTTGACCGAGTCGATCATACCGCCATGAGTGATGGAGATACGTCCCGTCTCTTCCGAAACGACGATAGTCACCGCATCGGTGACTTCGCTGATTCCTAAGGCTGCCCGATGACGGGCACCGAATTTTCCAAGCTGGGGACTGGTAGTCGGAGGATAGTAGACAGCAGCAGCAACGATGGTGTCGCCTCTGATGATGATGGCACCATCATGTAATCTGGTTCCCTCATAGAAGATAGTCTCAATGATTTCGGGAGTGACCGGACAATTGATGATAGAGCCGCTCTTCATGAACTCACCTAAGTCTGTTTCTCTTTCAAATGTTATCAAAGCACCGACTCGGTTCTTTGAAAGCCAGTTGACAGCAGTGACGATGTTATTGATCAGCTTCTCCTGATTGTAGCTGCTGGATTTGCTGTTGAAAGTCTTATCGATCTTAGGAGGCTTGACGACAAACTTTCTTATCATACCCGAGTTGATGAAACCGAGTAAGACAGTGCCGCCGATGATGAGACTGAGACTGACGATAGTCAAAGTCGGAAGAGGAACAAACAATCCGACTATGAAGGCGATATTAGTGACACCGTAAAAAATCCAAATCGCCAGTCGGTTTATCTTTACAGCTAAGAAAACAGACACCAAAAGCATCAGAACAATGACGACAATATTATCAGCGATGGTCACACCATCGATTAAGTACAATGATAAGGGCATATTTTGAAATCTTTCCTAACACTCCTTATAAAAATAGTATAACTGCCACGCTTGACAATTGAAAGTGTTTTGATAGAAAAATCGCCATTATCATCGCTTTTTAGACTAATCAGAGAGACTGAACAATCTCTTTAGCTACCTTCTTAAGATCTTCTCTGGTCTTCTCATTGACCGAGGAAGAAACAGTCACTTCTGTCGCTGTGAATTTAAAGGAAGGAGTCAGAGAAAGTTTCTTCTTCATCAGACCTAGAGAAGCTGGGCACCAGCTTCCGTTCTGAATCAGAGAAAAGGTTCTGTTCTTAAGTCCCATTCTCAGCATGTCATCAAGATAGACGTCGATAGCAGGATAGATGGTCATATTGTAAGTGGGAGCTATCAAAACGATGTTAGAGACTCTAAAGGACTCAGAGACTAAGAAGGAAGGATCGACCATGGAAGCGTCATAGACTCTGATGTCCATTACGCCGTCCTCTGAGAGAGAAGAGGCGAGAATCTCGGCGGCGTTTTCATTATCGCCGTACATGGAGCCATAGATGATGATGACACCTTTCTTTTCCGGTTCATAAGTCGACCACTTCTGATATTTGTCAAGAATATAGGCGATATCATTGCGGTAGACCGGTCCGTGAAGAGGAAGGATCATTTTGATATTCAGGGAAGACAGCTTTTTAAAGGCCATCTGAACCTGCATGCCGTATTTGCCGACGATATTGGTGTAATATCTTCGGGATTCATCTAACCAATCGCGGTCATAGTCAACCTGATCGGCAAACATGTTTCCGTCTAAGGACTTAAAGGTTCCGAAAGCGTCGGCTGAGAAGAGAAGTCCGTCCTTTTCCTCATAAGTCATCATGACTTCCGGCCAATGGACCATCGGAGTCATCACGAAATGAAATACTCTCTTTCCAAAGGCCAGAGTATCCCCTTCTTTGACTACTAAGGTATGTCCTTCTAAGTCGAGATCAGGGAAGAACTGTTTCAGGAAAGAAAAAGTCTTGGCATTGCCAACGACGACAGTCTCAGGATGTCTTAGCAAGACTTCCCTGATGTTGTAGCAGTGATCAGGTTCCATGTGGGAAATGACCAGATAATCGAGTTTTCTGTCTTTGAGAAGAAAATCGATGTTATCGAGAAACTGACGAGTCACCGAGATATCGACAGTATCAAACAAACAGGTTTTTTCTTCGATGAAGAGATAGGAATTATAAGAGACTCCTCTTTCCAAAGGCAAGAGATTCTCAAACTTGGTCAGCCTTCTATCACTGGCTCCGACATAATAGAGTCCGTCAATCAGTTTTCTTTCGTTGTGCATGGTATTCTCCTCCACTGTTTATTAATTATAATATTCTCAAGACAAATGATGTTAATTTTGATTGAGAAGTCCTAAAAATTCCCAGACAATCTGAGGAAGAGAAGTGAAGTCCAGAATGACATCATCGACTTCCTTCATCTTCATAAACTGCTCTCTTCTTTCTTCCTTCTCAACGGCGATGACATATTTGGCCTTAGCAGCATAGGCGCTCTTGACTCCGGAGATGGCATCTTCAAATATCACCGTCTCTTCCGGTTTGATATCAAGAGCCTTCATGGCTCTCTGATATATCATCGGAGCCGGCTTTCCTTCAGTGAGTGTTCCGTCATCATAGATAATGGTCTTAGCGGTAAACCACCTGTCAAGTCCGAAAGTCTTGATATACCAGTCGACATTAGGTTTCATACTGGCAGTGGCAATCGCAAAAGGAATGTTGTTTTCTTTGAGAATATCGAGAAATTGAGTCAGTCCTTTTACCAGATGAAGGTTAGCTGTATCTTTCTCACACAGAGACTGATAAAGTCTTTCTTTTCTTTCGGCATAGACCGCTGTCTCCTCAATTGAGAACTTTCTTCCGGAAAGAAAAGAAAGAATATCTTCATTGTTGTGTCCATGGATACGAAGAGGAAATTCCTCGTCTTTTATCTCTCGATTGAATTCCTGCAGAGAAAAATCTTTCCAGCTTTCAATATGTTTTTCCTCATCGAAGAACATCGTCCCGTTAAAGTCGAAGATAACAGCTCTTTTTTCTTTCATGTTGTTTGTTATATGTGCTTTTGGAAAGCACTCCTCATAGGTTTTCTTCAAGTCTTCATAAGTGACATGGGTATAGATGGACGTGGTCCTGATGGATGAATGCCCAAGTAGATCCTGAATGATTCGTAAGTCAGTTCCGCTGTTGAGCAATTCGGTAGCAAATGAATGGCGGAGCATATGGGGGTGAACCTTCAATGTGAATCCGGCTTTTAAGGCAGCCTCAGAGATAAGATACTCCAGTCCTCTTTCTGTCAGAGGTTTTCCTCTTCCGTTAAGAAAGACCAGATCTTCGCTTTCGTCTTCTCCTTTTATCAAAGAGGGACGAGTCTGTTCCAGATAGAGAAGAAGGGCCTCTTTAGAAGCCTTATTGAAAGGAACCAAGCGGTCCTTTCTGCCTTTTCCGTGAATCTTCAAAAGACGGGAGGAGAAGTCAACGTCTTTTATCTGCAGTCCGATAGTCTCAGAGGCTCTGAGTCCGGAAGCAAACATCAGTTCTAAGATTGCCTGATCTCTTTTTGAAAGAGGATCATCCCTCTTCTTATTGGAGTCGAGGAAATCATTGACTTCATCCATCGTGAGGAATTCAGGAAGCTTTTTAGGGGTTTTGGGACTATGGACTGAGTCAAAGGGATTAGACAGGTATCCTTTGTATCGATATAGATACCGATAAAAATGCCTAAGAGCAGACAGAGCTCTTTTGACAGAGCTTTTCTCAAGTCCGGTTTTATTGAGAGTCAAAAGAAAAGAGCGGATTGTCTCCCTGTCGACATCTTTCTTTTCGATATGACGTCCCTGAAGGAAAAGAATAAAACAGGCCACGTCTTCGCCATAACTGATTCTGGTCTTATAAGAGTAGTTTAAAACACCAGTCAGATAGACCATGAAATCATTGAGATCCTGATCAAGGGCCAGGGCGATTCGGTTATTCTTTTCGTTTTCGTTTTCCACAAAAACTATTATAACCTATAAAAGAAAAATCCCGCAGGTTTGCTGCGGGATGTAGTTTATTCTTCCTTCTTGTCTTTGGCGTCCTTCTGGATGTAATGGCACTTAGGATAATTGGAACAGCCGATGAAGGTTTTGCCCCAGCGGCTCTTCTTCTCAATCAGATGTCCGGTATGGCAGGAAGGGCAGAGAGGAGCATCGTCAGGTATGACAACCGGTTTCTTCTCATTGGTCAGTTCCTTGCCGTCAAGAGATTCCATGTAGTTGCACTTAGGATAGTTGGAGCAGCCGACAAAAGCGCCTTTCTTACCGACTCTCTTGACAAGAGGAGCTCCGCACTTGGGACAGACATGTCCTTCGACGACTTCGGGTTTGTTCTTTTCGATGTAGTTGCATTCAGGATAGTTGGAACAGCCGACAAAGTCTCCGTACTTTCCGTGTCTCATAACTAAAGGAGAGCCGCATTTAGGGCAGTTTCTGCCTACTTCCTTAGGCTGAACTTTCTCCATTTTCTTATCGGCATCAGCATAGAAGGTCTGGAATTCTCCCCAGAAATCATTCAACAGCTTAAGCTTGTCAGTCTTGCCTTCGGCAATCTGATCCAAAGCTGTTTCCATTCCGGCAGTATAATTGACATCCATATACTTGGGGAAGTATTCCTCTAAACGGTCAGAGGTCATAATGCCCTGTTCAGTCGGGACTAAAGATCCCTTCTGACTCTCGACATAATCACGGCCTAGCAAAGTAGTGATGGTCGTAGCATAAGTGGAAGGACGGCCGATGCCGTTTTCCTGCATGAGCTTAACGACTTTGCCTTCGTTGTAACGAGGCTTAGGTTTGGTGAAGTGCTGAGTCTTGTTGACTTCGCCTTTATCCATGACCTGACCTTCCTGAACATCAGGAAGATTATTGGTATCTTCTTTTTCCTCGTACTTGCCATAGATTTTGCAGTAACCGGAGAAAACAGGTGAAGTTGAAGAAGCGGTGAAGTCATATTCATTGCCGGTTAAGACCAGTGAAGTGACCTTGTCTTTTCTGGCTGACATCAAAGAAGCCAAGGCTCTTTCGTAGATCAGAGAATAAAGCTGATATTCGTCATGAGCCAGGAAAGGCTTGACGACTTCCGGAGTCAATGAGATATCAGTAGGACGGATAGCTTCATGAGCATCCTGAACATTCTTATTGCTCTTCTGCATATGAACAGTGCCTAAGAATTCTTCGCCGTAAGTGGTGATGATATGGTCTTTGGCAGCATCCTTGAATTCATCTGAAAGACGAGTGGAATCAGTTCTCATGTAAGTGATCAAACCAGTGGATGAACCGTTGATTTCTTCGCCTTCATAGAGCTTCTGAGCAACAGAAGCGGTCTTTTTGGTTGAGAAGTGGAACTGAGTGAACGCTTCCTGCTGGAGGGTGGAAGTAATAAACGGAGGCTTGGCTTCACGTTTTCTGATTTCGCTCTTGAGTGACTTGACTGTGAACTTATCAGGTAATTCGGAGACGATCTTAGTCGCTTCATCGCCATTGGTGATCTTGACAGTCTTGCCCTTATAGGAGGCTAAATCAGCTTTGACAGACTTATCATCCTGATTGAAGATAGCGTCAATCGTCCAGAATTCCTCAGGAACGAATTCCTTGATTTCCTTTTCACGGTCGACGATGAACTTCAGAACTACCGACTGAACACGGCCGGCAGATTTAGACTTGATCTTCTTTTGAAGCAGGGCAGAAAGACGGAAGCCCATCAGACGATCGATGATTCTTCTGGTTTCCTGTGATTCCACCAGATTCATATCGATGATACGCGGATTAGCAAGAGCCTTAGTGATAGCCGGCTTTGTGATTTCGTGGAACTCCAGACGTTTAGTAGTGGCGACGTCAAGATTTAAAACCTGAGCCAAATGCCAGGAGATAGCTTCTCCTTCACGGTCAGGGTCGGTTGCAAGATACACTTCGTCAGCTTTTGATACCGCACTCTGTAATTCTTTTACTACAGGGGCTTTATCAGGAGACACTTCATACTGAGGCTTAAATGAATTCTCAATATCAACACCTAAACCCATCTTTCCGTGGTTAGTCAAATCACGAATATGGCCTTTGCTGGCCATTACTTTGTAATCCTTGCCTAAGAACTTTCCGATGGTCTCGCACTTATGCGGGGACTCGACAATAATCAGTTTCATGTGCACACTCCTCAAATTAGCAACATATTATTAAAACACTTTGGGGTTTTGTCAAGCCCCTTTTTTTCCCCTTAGCTATGCTAAGGGAATATTTATCAATATATATAGCTACAAAATGTTCATCCTGTTTTTCAGAGCCATCACCAAATCATCAGATGTCAAAACTGATCCGGCGCCATCATTTATCAGAGAATTAGTGAGATCATCGCCGGTGATATCACAGGGCAGAGCCATGATTTCCCGGTTGAGATCCAAAGCCTGTCTGACAGTCGATGAGGTACCGGAACGATTTTTGCCTCCTCCGACAAAAATGACTTCTGATACCATAGCCAACAGTCTGTTTCTGAATACGAAATTATCCGGCTTAGCTGCTTCCATTCCCGGATATTCAGATAGAACCAATCCGTTTTCTGTCTTGCAGTAGTCGTAAATCCCCTTGTTGAATTCCGGATAGGGATTGTCGATACCAGAACCGATGATGGATATAACCGGGGCTTTCTTGCTAAGAGCGGCTTCCATCGCCGTCTGATCTAAGCCGCGAGCCATCCCTGAGACTAAAACTAAATCGTTCTTCATTTTGTCTTCGGTTTCTGAAATAAGACGATAAACCGTGTCGTTTTGATAAAGAGTCGGATTTCTGGTTCCGATGACTCCGAGACGATACTTTTTTTCCAAAAGAGACAGGTTACCGTAATAGTAGACAATAAAGGGAGGATTGGAGGCATTTTTGAAGAAGACCGGATATTCGTCATCCAAAAGAGAGATGAACTTGGATTTAGTCTGATCAAACGCCTGTTTTATATCTTTGTCATCAACAGGTTCTTTTCTCTTGATGGCCGAATAAATCTCCTTCCAGTCTCCATGAAACCTGACCGACAATGTCAAAAGAAGCTCACGCGCTTTGATGTTCATTTAAACACCCTCCCTACCTGTTATTAGGCCGGAAGAGGGTTTTATTCAGAATTCTCTAAAAAAGAATCAGCTGTTCAATGCCAAGATACATGCTTTTGACAGGCTCAAAACTGAGTCGGTGAACACCTTTGACATATCCGAATTCTTTTAAAGCCTCTAAGTGTTTTTTAGTTCCATAGCCCTTATTCTTAGCAAAGCCATATTGAGGATACTTCTTATCCAATTCGATCATATAGTCATCACGGGTGACCTTGGCAAGAATCGAAGCGGCGGCAACTGAAATAGAAGTGGCATCCCCCTTAGGAATCGAAAGAAGAGGAGTCTTCGTATGAAGGCTCATATAATCAGTGATGATGAAATCAACCTTTATTTTCTTTTCAATCTCACAAAGACAAGACTCCATTCCTAATCTGTCAGCCTCTAAAATATTGATAGAGTCTATCGTTTCTACTGGTACTAATAGGACAAAATAAGAAAGAGCAACTTTTTTAATATCGATAAAAAGTTCTCTTCTTTCTTTGTCGGTCAGTTTCTTGGAATCGTTGATCATGTCATTGTGATAAGAGGGAGGAAGAACAACACCGGCACAGCTTACAGGACCGGCCAATGGACCACGTCCCGCCTCATCAAAACCGGCTATCTCAATGACGTTATTTAACTGGCGCTGCTTTTGATCAAAGTCGAAAAGAGAGCTACTCATCCAGAGTAATCCTTCCAAGTTCACCGGCTCGAAGTTCTTTCAGAACCATCAGTCTGGCTCTGTCAGAGTCAGGTGTGCCGCCATTAGAAAGGAAACCTCTTTTAGAAGCAATATCCTTAAATATCTCAGCATCATTTCCTTCAAGAGAAACGTTATAACGGTTCTTTACATTATCGGGATAATGACTCTTTAGATAATCCATCATAAAATCAGTCAAGGCAACAATAGGAAGAATCTCAGTCTTGACAGAACCTAAGACAGCAAGCTTGGCAATCTCAGTCTTATCTTCATAATTAGGTTCAAGAATACCAGGAGCATCAAAGATGAACAGTTTGTCGGAAACGTGAATCAGAGGCTCGGCTCTGGTCTTACCAGGCCTGTTCTCGACTTCTGCCTTCTTTTTGCCGGCCAGACAATTGATAAAAGTCGACTTGCCGACATTAGGAATGCCTAAGACGATGAACCTTTTAGGAGGAAGAGGAAAACCAAGGCGCTGATACCTTTCATCAGCCTTGGTTTTCAAAGTCGAAAGATAGTTGATCATAGGCTTACTGGCTTTGGAACTGCGAAGATCAAAAGCAAAAGGTTCAAATCCTTTTTCCTTATAAGTATCAAGCTGTTTTCTAAACAAAGAAGGGTCAGCCAGATCTGATTTGGAAAAAACCAGCACTTTTACTTTTCCTTCGGTAATCCGATCAAGATAATCAGGAAAAGAAGAGAAAGGAGCTCTCGCATCACCAATCTCAATAACGCCGTCACATTGCTTGATTTTTTCCTGTATTTTTCCGATAGCCTTCTTCATATGGCCCGGAAACCAGTTAATTTCGTTGATTTCTGACATACGTAATAGAATAGTCTATTCGCAATAAAAAAAGCAAATACATATATTTTGTTTTTAGCATTTTCAATGTTATTTAAAGGAAAGTAAGGACAATTACTATACTTTGAACATAAATTGCATATTTTTGCACATTTTAGACTACTTTTATTGCTAAACACATTATAATATCTATTAGACATCGGGGCATGTAAAGAAGGAGGAAAAAACATGAAACTAAAAGAGAACTTACGTTTTCTGAGAAGAAAGGCCGGTCTGACTCAGGCTGAATTGGCCGCAAAGCTGAAGATCAAGCAGTACAACATTTCGGATTATGAAATCGGACGTATTGAACCAAATATCAATACTTTGATTAAACTCGCGAATGTTTTCCACGTATCTATCGACTTCTTGGTCGGAAAAAGATCAAAAGACTCCGATGGAAGCGATACTGAAAGCAACGTCAATGACTATATCACCCAGATGCAGATTGACAAACATCTTATCAGTATCAACGATGCCATCAAAAACCTTGATGAAGATCACAAGAAACAGATTGCTGATGCCGTAAATTTCTTAGTTGATACCTTCGATAAGTAAAACAGAGAAAATATGTAAAAACCGTCACAAATCAGAAGTGACGGTTTTTTATTTTTGTCTGCAACTATTTTCTGTTCAATTGACACGGTTCTTAATAAACGAGTTAACGTCTTTGGTGGGAATGTTGAGAGCCAAAGAAATTTCGTCATCAAACAAAGCCTGGAGACTGGCCAACAGTCTTTGATCGAAATCAGAGAAGGGTTTGTTCTCTTTCTTTCTCTCTTCGCGATATTCAGTCAAAGTCTTGATGACACGGCAAATCTCACTTCTGTTGCCTTTGGAGACAACATTCTGGAAATAGACTTTTCTTTCACGGGGATTGACATTGCTGAACGATTCCAATGATTCTAAGGAGTCGATAAGTTCCAAGGCTTCTTCGCGGTTCATGATAGGGCGAAGAATATTGTCAGCTTTGTCAGAAGGGACAAAGCAGCGATAGCCAGGATTGAAATCATATGAAAACATCGGGCACAAGACAAAATAGGGGGTAGGACCATTACCGAAATCCTTATTGACAAGGCTCTCAATCTTAAAGATACGACCGTTTCTGTCAATCACTTTATCATTGATATTCATGGCAGCGCCTCCTTTCTGTCCGACAAAAAAATACTCGGCTTAGTTCTAAGCGGGTTAACCGTTATAAATTGAAGTCAACAGTTGCTCGTCTTATCTGCATTAGTATACCATTTTTTGAACAAAAATGTAAGCTGGAAAGGGGTTTTACAGAAAAATCAGCTTAAAAACTGAATATATGCCGTTTTTTCAATCGTTTTAAAGACCAATATCTTTCAAGAAAGAAATCATTTAGCATGTTATAATCAAAAAAGACAAAAGACAGCAAATAATGACAGGAATATCACTATCTATGAAACTACAATATCCTTGTCATCAAGAGAGGAAGAAGGGTAATGGATTGGCTTGCTACAATCAAAGGCACTGTCGAATACATCGAGTCTAATCTGACTTCTGACATCGATCTTTCTGTCATCTGCAGAAAGAACGGTGTCTCCCCTTTTTATCTGCAGAAAGGATTTGCCATCTTAACCGGTTATACACTTGGCGAATACGTCAGAAACAGACGCCTCTGTCTTTCGGCTTTTGATGTCATCAAAGGAAAGGATAAGATCATTGATATCGCCTATAAATATGGTTATGAGACACCAGAAAGCTTTACTAAAGCCTTCACACGTTTTCATTCTCTTTCACCTCACGACCTAAGAAAAGAACCATCAAAGATAAAGATCTTCCTTCCTTTACAGGTCTCAATCAGTATCAAAGGAGGTAATCAAATGGATTACATCGTAGAAGAGATGAAGGAGTTTTCCATAATCGGATATGAAAAGACAGCCAAGTTTGAAAACAGCTATAAGACTATTCCTCTGTTCTGGAAAGAATTTATAACCAAGCATTGTGAAAACAAGGGAAACGAGACAGAAGTAGACAAAGCCATCAGAGAAAACAGTATCGGCATGTACGGCGTCTGTCTGGCCGACAACAATAACACCACTGACTTCAAATACATCATCGCCGGTCCCTATAAAGGCGGTAAGATACCTGAAGGAATGAAGATCTATAAGATCAAAGCCTCGAAATGGGCCAAATTTAAGTGCGTAGGACCCCTTCCTGAGGCTCTTCAGTCTGTGAACACTAAAATATTCGAAGAATGGATTCCCGGCAATCCTGACTATGATATCGCCGATCCTATGACAATCGAATGTTATGCGATGAAAAACAATGGCTCAAAAGATGATGTTTCCTTTATCTGGATTCCGATAAAGAACAAATAGCCTGTAAGCAGAGTCTCTTAATCGACAAAGGCAGGGGCCTTGCCCCTGTCTTTTCATTTGGGTTAAAACAAAACCTTGCTAAGACTTACCCCTACAAGAAGTTCTATATCACCGCCAAAATCCGCCTCTGGCGGGTCTCGACTCACCACAGAAAAACCAAGGCATCAGACTTAATTCACGCCTTATAGAGGACGTTTTAAGAAGGACTCGACTTTTTCTTTGAAGAGATGGACATTTTTTACCTACACTAACCTACACGTTAATCAACATTTTTCAGACCGCACAAATAAAAACGAACACCTTTTCAGGTGTTCGCATACAAACTACATGGCGGAGCAAGAGAGACTTGAACTCTCGCTAGGATTACTCCTACTACGTCCTTAGCAGGGACGCCCCTTCACCAACTTGGGTATTGCTCCATAAACCAGACAAGCTTATCTATTATTGTTGTTTTCGGGTTAATAGTCAAGTTAATAAATAAGTCTGTCCGATTTAAACTAGCTTAATTGTATTACTGATATTAGGCGGCAACAACTGAACAGCCATTGACCATCAGAACAAATTCAACCTTAGAACTATAGATCTGATAAGCGCCAACAATGTTATAGTTGGAATCAGCAACTAAGTTAGCGCCGGTAGCTGCAGCTTCAGACGGATAATAGACAAAGAACTCAGTAGCTCCGATAGTGAAAGTAGCAGTGGCTTTATTAAGAGACTTGAACTTTGCTGTTAAAGAATACATGTTTCCGCCATTTGTCAAAGCAAGAGCAGCAGAAGCCTTGGCTTTAAAGCCCGCTTCATCGGCTAAGTTCTCGGTAGCCAAAGGAGTGACTTCAGTAGCTGTAGTTGCAATTACAGCAGGGATAGTACCGGCTTCTGAATGTTTGACGGTGATTTCTTTAACGCCATTATAAGTGGAAATAACACCAGTGATTTTCACAGTTGAATCAGACACAACTTTATTATTGGTTAAGGCAGTATCGGAAGTGTTAGGATCTGCGACAAAGCCAAAGAATCCGCCAGTGGCGTCAGCGACAACAAAACTGGTTTTTCCATTGTCAGCGACAATCTTGCCTTCGACAGTGACATATTCGCCGTCTTCAAGGGCTTTGGCAGCAGCGACTGTGGAAACAGCACTTAAATCCCTGGCAGTGATAGTTATAGACTTCTTGTAAGTAACACTATCCAAGACATAGGTGCCTTCAACAGTGATATCACCAGCGCCTGTGATAGCCAAAGATGAGCCAGTCAAAGTGGCTAAATCGGAGCCGGCAGTGATAGCAAAAGTCGTTCCAGTAGCAGCTTCACCTGCATAAGAACCACTTAAAGTAACAGTCTGACCGACATAATGGTTATCAGATGCAGAGATAGCAAGAGCTTTTTTAATCATTTTGGTGCCACTGCTATAATAAGCAAACTGATTGACGTTGTAATATTGTCCCATATATGGAGAAGTAATAGTAACCATATCACCCGCCTTTAAATCAAGACTATTGAAAGTGGAAATCAAATCAGAAATATCAGGATCATACATTTTTGAGCTTGAACCATTGGTAACCATAGCAACTTTGGTAGAGCCAATATTGAAGTTGACAGTTCCTCTTACATTGGCTACTGGTGCACCACTGACATAAGTAGCAGCAAAAGAATATAATTCACCAACACCTAAATCCTTATCTAAAGAAGCTATTCCGGTTTCATTTAAAGTAGTCGGAGCCTTAGGAGTGATTTCAGTGTCAATAGTCTTAGCATAAGTGTTAGCGATTTTTCCGCCGCTGTAGTTAGAAAGCTGGATGGCACCTCCATGGAAGGCGACTACCGAACACATTTCAACACTCTGACCGACAGTGAATCTCTTGTTCTTTATAGCCGTATCATCTTTATCATAGGAGAAATTATAAATATAGATACCGCCAGTTGCATCAGAGATATAGGCTGAAGTTCCAGCAGAAGCAGTTATAACACCGCGAATAAGTACAACATCACCAGCTTTCTTGGTTTTAACTTCAGCAATGGTAGAAATAACAACACCCTCTTCAATAGTGATAGTTAAGGTTTTAGTCAAAGTAGTGCCGTCCTTAGTATAGGTAGCTGTGACAGTGACATCGCCGCTCTTCAATAAGTCAGCTTTGTTGCCAGTGATTGTCATTGAATCAGCAGGATTAGCAGTATAGACAACAGCAGTCTGATCAACAATAGGAGAATTCTGGAACTTTGAAACAAAGGTTATGCTTGAACCGACTTTGGCATCACCGCTATATGTAATTGAAAGATCGTCATTGTTTACTGAGCTTGGCTGAGATGTCTGCTCCTGAGATGTAGTACTGGAAACAGAAGAAGAAGGGGTATTATTGGCACAAGAAACCAAACCGAACGATAACAAAGCTAAAATACCTAATGTGAGCTGTTTTTTCATATAAGCAATTTCCTTTCTTTATTTCTTCAGAGTGTTGATTTCTCTGAGAATTACGCGTCTGTTTTTGAAGGCGATGAAGAATTTGATTCCGCCATAGATCAAGAAGCCACCGCCTACTATCAGTCCTAAAAGACAGATATAGAAAGCGATAGACCCAGTGTCGACACCGACCATCTGATTGTTCTCTCTCTTATTTGCCAAGAAAATGAAGATGATGCCGATAGCTAGAAAGATAGCACCTAAAACCACGAAGCAAAGCGCATTCTGAGCTTTGTCATATTCCTTCTGGCTTTCCTGGTGAAGTTTTTGGCTTCTGGTACGATCATCAAGATTCTCAGACATTATTCACCGACCTCAGCAAAATTATCAAAGTCATTGCGAGCAGAGCAGATGTTGAGAGAATACTTGGCGGTCTTACCGGAAGCGGAGATATAGTTCTGGGCAATACCGACAGCGTCATTGACTTTCTTTCTGACAAAAGAAGTACGGGTTACAGCCTTTTTAGTTGCTTCGTCTAAGGAATCATAGGTTTTAGTTCCGTCTTCTAACTGAGAAGCCAACAAGGCATTGTTTTCGACTGTCTTGTCAACATAGTAATGATAGCCTTCTTTACCTGCTGAATTTAAGGTTCCGGTAAAGTATTTGTAAGTGACGATAGCCTTGTCATCGACAGGATCAGATAAGACGATATCAGAAGGAACAACGACACGGATGATATCGTCAGGGTCAGAAGAAGTAACATTGGCGGTATCAGAGCCAAGTTTTCCAAAGACAACAATCTTGTTATCAGTGTTGTAGAAAGGATAGGCACTGTTATACATGTTGATTTCTTCAGATCCGCCAAAGGAATTTGAACCATACTTAGTGAAATAAGTGTTGAAGTAAATGTTATTGTCGGTTCCAGTGCCTTTGAGTTTGACTAAGACACAGGGATAATCGCCGCTTGCCATCTGACTGGCGGTTACTTCGACAGGAGTGACAGTCTCAGTGACTTTCTTGCCGTCAGTATCAGTGACGTATTCGATATCTCCTTCGGCATGATTGAAGAAAGAATAGGAGACACCGCTTAATTCATAAGCGCCGCCATAGAAGGACAAGACGCCAGTAACTTTGATTCTGTTTCCGATGACAATAGGAGCATAACTTCTCAAAGTAAAGACATAAAGGCCATAATACTTGCCGTCAATCTGATCCTGAATATAGAAAGCGTTTCCGACCTTACGGGTGACAACACCTTCAAAAGTCCAATGAGTGTACTCATCGCAATAAGTTGAATACTTGTATCCGCCGGCAGCAGTATTGGTGTAATAGTCTTCATTGTAAAGAGTATCAAGACCTAACTTCTGAGGGGCACCATAATAATAATGTTCGTCAGAATTGACCTTGTCGGTATAGATATGAAGCTTCTTATATCTGGCGATGTCATTAGCCTGCATGAAAGCGTTGTAGAAATCAGCATCCATCTCGCTTTGTTCACCAGAGAAGATGGAATAGCCGTTATAGACCAATTCCAGATTCAGGTTTCTGAAAGTATCCTGAGTCGGAGTATCGGCATTGGAATACCAGACATAGGCTAAAGATCTCTGATATGTGTCGATATCAGGGATAGCTTCTTTTCCCGTCTTGGCAGATTTAGCCGACTGAATGATGACATGTTTGGCTTTGCTGAGAATTCCCTTGTTGAAAAGAGAAGCAGACTTGCCCCACTCTTCAATCTCGGAAGTGGATTCAGGAGTATCGACAGCCAGGTATCTGACTTTGACAGTATAATTGCCGTTATAGGTAGTCAGCTGAGTAGTATCACCATCGACATAATTGGTGAATACAGCATCTTGTTTATTCGGAGCATAGTCAGAATCAGTCAGCATTCTTTCAATGCCGGTGGCATTGAAATCAGCTTTGGTCTTGTCATAGGCAGCTGATGTCTTATTCGTCATGACCTTGGTGAAGATATCAGCATCAAGTTTTAAGTGAGTGTTAGCGACTACATCGACATCTTCGATAACAGTGGAAGAGGAAGAGGAGAAAGAAGTATCAACGGAAGTAGGCTGTTGACAGGATGCCAAAGAGGTACCTAAGAAAGAGATGAGGGACAACGCAATCAGATACTTGTTTTTTCTCATTTTTTTCTCCTTTATGCCTTATCGGTAGAAGCTAATACGCAGTTGGTATAAGCCTGTTTAATAGCATCATTGACCTTTCCGCCTTTTTCCTTAGCGTACTTGATGATGTTTCCGATTTCGGTTCTGGCAGCGCTAGAACCGATAAAGACAGGAGAAGTCATATAATTGTCTTTCAAAGTCTTAGTGAGGTTAGGGATACGATACTGGAGCTGTTTGGAAGTATCATCAACACCTTCGGAAGTAACACCTAAAGAGGTCCATTCCTTGTAATTGTCAGTATCATAAGAAGCGGTCTTAATAGGATCGTAGGAGTTTTCAAGAGCTAAAGCAGCATTCAAAGAAGCATCGGAGACAAACTTGGAATAGAATTCCCAGGCTGCCTTTTCCTTGGCGGTGTCCTTGGTATCAAAGAAGCAGAGAGACGGACCCTGCATGATGTACTTCTTGTTGTTGTTATAGGAAGGAACAGAAGAAAGACCGCAGGTGAAGGCACCATTAGGTTCGTTATAGGCAGAACCGCCGGTGGAACCGATAGTGAACATGACCTTCTTCTTCTTGAATAAGTCAGAGGCATAAGAACCATAGGAGCCCTTAGTGACTAAGACAGTTCCCTTGTTGTCATTGTTATCAATGGCTAAATCATAAACACTCTGAGCAAAGGAAGACAATTTGGCATCAGGATTGCCGTCAGATCCGATAAACTTGAAATGTGCTTCACCTTTTCCTTCGGCAGTAGTGAAGGGAATATCTCTCTGAGCCATCTGACTGATGAAGAGGTTAGAATCAGAATCATAGCCGATAGCGTGGAAATCAGAAGTCGAACCGCCGAGTTCAGCCTGAATCTGTTTTCCGACATAGACAAAAGTATCCCAGTCCCAAGTAGTAGGATTGCCTAATACGGCATTATTTGCTCCATAGGTGGCAGTCTTGTTGTTCTTATAGAAAGTAGTGCCCTGGAACATATCGATGTTGTAGTACATGACTTCAGTGGACTTATAAAGAGGAAGAGAATAAGTGCCTTCATACTGATAGCCAGTTCCTTCATTGTAGTACTCAGTGACAAAGTCGCCGGTCTTGAAGGTAGTATCAGCGGAAATAAGGTCATCTAACTTGAGAATCTTAGAAGCGGAAGCTCCGCCAGTTCCGATATATTCGGCAAAGGAATCCGGATAACCCATGGTGATAGACGGAACATAACCGGCATTGAGCTTGGTTTTGACGGAATCATGCAGAGAATCATAGTCACCGGCAAGCTTTTCAGCTGTGACAGAATAGCCGTCACCGCCTTTAGCTGTGGAATGCTCGTCATTGAACTTATCGATGATGACCTGAAGATTCTTGGTCTTATCGTGTCCGATACAGTGCCAGAAGGTGATTACCTTATCCTTGTTACCGGTGATACTGCTTGTATCCGAACCGCAGCCGGTAGCGATGAGAGAGACAGCCATCAACATCATCAAGACTGGTTTTTTCATATGTGTTTCCTCTATTTGTACTTTCTGATCAACCCTTTATACCTGCACGGCTGACACCGCGCATAATATATTTTCTAAAGAGAACGAAGACAAGAAGAAGAGGTAAGGTAACTAAGACAGTGGCAGCCATCTGGCGTCCGTACTCATCGAAGTTGGTGCCAGTCTGGAAGGAATCTCTGAGACCGTTAGACACCAATTTGAACTCTTCGTTTCCGCCGGCAATCAAGTTAGGCCAGATATAGGAGTTCCAGGCACCCATCAGCTTGAGGATGAAGATAGTGATCAAGGTAGGCATAGCTAACGGAACCATGACTTTCCACAGATACTGCCAGTCAGACTTGCCGTCTACTTTGGCAGCCAAATACAATTCATTAGGTATCTGCATGAAATTCTGTCTCAAAAGATAGATGTAGAAGATAGATACCATGAAGGGAATGATCATAGCTAAGTAAGCGCCGGTACGAGAGCCGTCAGTCCACTGAAGGTTAGAGACAGAGATATAGTTGGTGATAACCATCATTTCACCCGGAATCATCATAGTGGAGAGTAAGAGAGTGAACATGAAGTTCTTGCCCTTGAAGTCAAGACGGGCAAAGGCAAAGGCACTTAAGATACAGGTAATCAATGTACCTAAAGTCGAGAAGAAGCCGACAAGCAAAGTGTTGCCGACATAGGTACTGAAATCGAATTTCTTGCTTAAGTTAGCGTAGTTATTGACAAACTGGATCGGCCAGAAAGTCTGTACTCCTTCATAACCTTCCAAGAATCCTTTGATTTCATCGCCGCTCTTGAAGGAGGTGATGACCATCCAGTAGAAGGGGAAGATAAAAAGCAAAGCGACCAGAACCAAGAAGGCATAGGTGAGAACGAGAACAACAATGTGATTGACTTTCGTCACCTTCTCCTTGACGGCAGTCGACTGATGTTCGTTCTTGATAACCAGGTGGAGATTGCCAGTTGAGGCATTGAGCTCTAAAGCTCTGCCTGGTTCATTAGCTTGATAGTTATTCATTTAATAATGGACCCTCCGCTTAGCGACAACTTTCTGAACAGCTGTGAATATCAAAATGATAATCAAAAGAATGACAGCCGCTGCAGCTGCATATTGCAAGGTGGTAGTCGAACTCATCTGATCATAGATGTAAAAAGCGACAGTCTTCATCGAAGTAGGACCGGTAGTTCCGTCAAATGATCCGCCTCCGACTCCGAAGATAGCAACTACGCTCGTGTATTCCTTAAAGGCACCGATAAAGGAAGTGATCATGACATAGAGAATCTGAGGAGATAAAAGAGGAATAGTGACTCTTCTTATGATTTTCATCATGGAAGAACCATCGATTTTGGCAGCAT
>Ga0172377_10002575_pt1 | contig 18535 bp, 21 predicted proteins | sample Pumphouse3metaG_FD_119749 | JGI IMG/M metagenome (GOLD analysis project Ga0172377, IMG submission 119749) | Leachate microbial communities from a municipal landfill in Southern Ontario, Canada - Pumphouse #3 metaG | ecosystem: Engineered > Solid waste > Landfill > Unclassified | place: Canada...
GTCTGTTTTGTCATGCAATAATATTATTCTAAAAAAACATTTAAAAACTCTTGATTTTTTTTAGCAAGTTTTTATACCTTCCCCTAAAATATTTTACACTATCGTAAAAAATAAGTATTTGCATATGATATCTGTGTATGCTATAATGCTAATAGAGCTTTTATGGCTCCTTGCCTAATTTTTTATTAGGCCGTTTTAGACCAAAAGGAGGGAAGAAAAAATGAATAAATATGAAATAATGTTTATTGTTAAGTCTACTAGTGGTGCGCAAGCAATTAAAGAAACTGCCTCATCTTTAAAAAAAGTTATTACTGATATGAAAGGTAAAATAACTAATGAAAGAGATATGGGACGTAAAGATTTAGCTTATCCGATTAAAAAGGAGATAAGTGGTTTTTACTTTGTTTTTAATTGCAATACTACTGCAGAAGTAGTGGCAGAGTTTAATCGTAAAGCAAAACTTAATGAAAATGTTTTAAGACATTTAATTATTAAATTAGATGAGGAGTAGAAAAAATGAATAATGTTAGTTTAGTTGGTAGACTTACCAAAGACCCAGAACTTAGAACCATATCCACAGGAAGTATTACAACGACAGTTACTGTTGCTATTAACAGAACTTTTGCAAACCAAGCTGGAGAAAGAATAGCTGATTTTATATCAGTAGTTGTTTGGAATAAACAAGCAGAAAATTTAGCAAAATATTGTAAAAAAGGTTCGCTTATTGGCATAACAGGTAGAATTCAAACAGGAAGTTATGATGCTAAAGATGGTACAAGAAAATATGTAACCGAAGTTTTGGGGGAACGCATTAAATTTTTAGGTAGCAAAAATGATATTGGCTCAGGATATCAAAGTCCAGAACCAAGTTATAATAATGGAAATATTAGTCAAGTAGAAACTACAGATATAACAGATGATCCTTTTAAGGATTTTGGTTCAGAAGTAGTTCTAAATGATGATGAACTTCCATTTTAAGAAAGGAAATTAATTTATGGCTGAGTTTTATCGTAAAAAGAAAAGAATTTGTCAAATGTGCGCTGGGAAAAGCGTTGATTATAAAGATGTAATGATTATAAGTAAATATATTAATGAAAAAGGAAAGATTCTTCCAAGACGCGCATCAGGAGCATGTGCTAAACATCAAAGATATATTGCAATGCAAGTTAAAAGAGCACGTTTTATGGCATTAATACCATATGTAAAATAAAGATATTGTTTGATATCTTTATTTTGTTCTATAATATGAATATGAAAGCAATTAAAATTTTTACTATTTATTTTATTTTATTATTAGTTTGTAGTTGTCAAAGAAAAGAGCCTAGTGATGTTGTTCTAATTTTTTTAGATGAAGTAGAGGTTTATAGTGAAGTTTATTTAAGCAATTTAATAACTTTTTCTAATGTCCAATTAGCTCAAGATTTTAAGCTTGCTTTAGATAGAGTTGGTCAAAATGAATATATTGTTAATTATATATATAATAATAAAGAATATCAAAGGGATATTGTAGTAGATGTTGTTGATAAAGTGAGTCCCTTTATTTTTTCTGGCGGGAATAGAACAATTATTTTAGGTAGTAAACCTGATTTTTGTAATAGTTTAATATATGGCGATAATTATGATAAAGAACCTATTTGTGAAGTAGTTGGTGAGTATGATACTTCCAATATTGGTACGTATTATCCTAAGCTTAAAATAACTGATAGTAGTGGCAACACAACCGAAAAAGATTTGACTATTGAGGTGGTATCAAAGATAGAAAGTTCTAATGAAAATAAAGAAGAGATTATAGAATTTGCTAAAGTTAAAGAAAAGTATCAAAAAGAGGGAATCTCTTTGGGAATAGATGTATCTAGTTGGCAAGAAACTGTTGATTATAATGAAGTTAAAAAGGCTGGAGCCGAATTTGTCATAATTAGGTTAGGATTTCAAAGTAGTAGTACTAGAGAATTAAAAATAGATAGTTTTTATGAAGAAAACATAAAAAATGCGCGTGATGCAGGACTTAAAGTTGGAGTTTATTTATATACAACCGCATCATCAGCAAATGAGGCAAGAATGCAGGCCGAATGGGTTTTAAATATTCTTAACAAACAACATTTAGATTTACCGATAGTTTTTGATTGGGAAGACTTTTCTTACTTTCGGAAATCTAATTTTAGTTTATACGAATTTAATAAAATGGCAGATATCTTTATAAAGACTGTTCATGATGCTGGGTATCAAGGCATGCTTTATAGTAGTAAAATCTATTTAGAAAATTTTTGGGAAAATAAAAATGATTATCCAGTTTGGCTTGCTCATTATACAGACGAAACAAGTTATCAAGGAAATTATTTAATATGGCAGATGGGAAATACAGGCCAAATAGCTGGCATAAATGGCAATGTGGATATTAATATTATGTATGAAGGTGGTAAAAATGGATAAACCAAAATTTACAATGATGGACGACGGTTTTATATGTGAGGTATGCAAAAAAGAAGTAAAATCTTTAGAGTATTCAGCGCGTAATCACTGTCCTTATTGTTTATCCTCAAAGCACGTTGATAATAACCCTGGTGATCGAGAATCTATTTGCCACGGAATTTTAAATCCGATTGGGATTGAAAAATCTAAAAAAAGTGATTATAAAATAATATTTAAATGTGATAAATGTGGAGAATATAAAAAGAATATTATGGCTTTAGATGATAATATGGATTTAATTATTGAATTATCAAGTTCACCAAATGTAAATGCTAATATCTTCAATTCGCAAAGTAAAAATTTCTAGTAATTAATCCATAACAAAACGACAATAGAAATATTGTTTGTCGTTTTCTTGTCTTTGTCTTTATTTTTAGTTATATCCTTCTTTGGAGGAGTAGTTACATTTAAAGGTTTATCAAATCTTTTAACTAAAGTTTTTTTACAAACTGGTGAGTTAAGACCAATAGTAATTTGGTTCCTGTTTCTTTTTACCTCTTTAGATACCGTTGTTGGATCTACTCCTAAAGATTCAGCTATATGTTTTGCTTTTTTCTGATGTGCAATACCAGAAGAAATAACCTTTCTTTGTTCATATGTTAAATGTTTCCATTCTTTCATTTTAATATTCTCCTTTCTAACGAGGAAACATAAATTATATTATAACCATACTTATTTCATTTTTCCATACTAAAACGGAATTCCAAATGAAATTCATAGATTAACAACAAAACTCACTTAAAAATGTTTCCATTCGCATAAAAAACTGATACTATATAATAGTAATTAGAAACAAGGAGGTTTTTATGGAATGTGATGATATTAAAAAATCACTGATATTTTTTTTGAAAGAGGCAAACATTGAACTTGATGAAATAGAATGGGAAAAAATAATAAATTTAAATGATATTAGAGAAATACAGTTATTACTAAATGACGTAACAATAGAAAACATACCTAATTGGATTGATATGCTTATAGAATTTGGCAACGATAGTTTAGCAGTAGCATCTTTATGTGATATACTAAGAGTTCCTTATCTTAGAGAAAATGATGAATATGTATCATTTATAATGAGTGAGGAAGATTTTTTTAGAAGACAAAATTTGATAAGAGCACTAACAAATTTAAAGGTGTTGGGAAACTTTGAATTATTCAGGTTTATATACAACATTAGTGATAAAGATAAACAAAGAAGAATAGTAGCAATTTTAGAATTTGAGTTGGGATATAATAAATTTAAAGATGTCCCATTACGTTACGTTACGGCTGATGAATTAAATTATACTTTGACAAGAATTGAGGAATCTATAATAGATGCCGAAAAAGTAGAATTAGAAGAATTGTCGAAAAGATTCATTGAAAACCCATCAACAGAGAATGCAACACTATTAGCCCAATATCAAAAAAAATTGGATGAAATCATAACTCATCATTCAAAGGCTGAGTTATCTATGGCTTTGCCTGAAGTTAGTGGAACTGGTAACGAACCATTAACCTTCAAGCCATAAGATAAAATAAATAATTAATTTTAAGTATGATTAAATTCATACTTTTTTTGTTAATTATTTACTTTGTGAATTGAAGGCTAATATGAAAATGTAGGTAAACCAACATTTTTATATTGACATTAAGAAACTAAAGTATCTTTTTTTTTGTTATTTTGATATAATATTTTTAGTAAAGCGGAGGTGTTTATGAAAGTTATTTTATTACAAGATGTAAAAAAGCAAGGTAAAAAAGATGATGTAATTGAAGTTGCAGATGGATATGCGCAAAATTTTTTAATAAAAAAAGGACTTGCAATTAAATATACTGCTGGAAGTAAAACTTATTTAGAAAAAAAACTGAAAGCTGAAAGAAAGAAAACAGAAAAGAATATTAAAGAAGCTAATTTAATTAAGGCAAAGCTAGAAAAATTAGAGATAGTCTTTAAAGTAAAAACTGGTAAAGAGGGTAAAATGTTTGGTTCAATATCTGCCAAACAAATAGTTGATGAACTTCTTAAAAAAGATTTAAAGATAGATAAAAAAACGATTAAAATAGATGGCTCTATTGATACCTTGGGTCATCATCAAGTAAAACTTAATTTACATAAAAAGGTATGTGCAAAATTAAAAATTCAAGTTAAAGAGGTGTAATTATGTTTGAGCGTAAACTTCCGCAAAATCTAGAAGCAGAAATGGCTGTTTTAGGCAGCACTTTTTTAACTAATTATGCTCTAGATAAAGCCTGTGAGGAATTAACTTCAGATATGTTTGTAAGTGCTGCTAATAAAAGAATTTTCGATGCAATTTATGATTTACACGAAAGTAAAACTCCGCTTGATTCGGCAACAGTTAAAAACGAAATTGAGAAAAAAGGTAGTATTAATAATATTGGGGGTATTGAATATTTAAGTGAAGTTATCGCTTCGGTAATTACTGCCGCTAACATAGATTATTATATTGCAATTGTTAGAGAAAAAGCTTTAAGAAGGAAACTTATTGAAGTAACTAATGCAATCTCAGTTAACGCATATAATGAAGAAGAAGATACTAATGAGATAATAGATGATGCAGAGAAAAAAATATTTGCAGTTACTAAAGCTCGTAAAGCTGGTGAATTCAAAACCATTGGTGAAGTTATTCGTGGGGTTCAAGAACAATTAGAAAGACTTGCTAAAAATCAAACCGATATTACGGGGGTTGCCTCGGGTTTTTATGATTTAGATAAATTAACAAGTGGTTTTCATGAAAATGAGCTTATTATTTTAGCAGCAAGACCAGCAATGGGTAAAACTGCGCTTGGTCTTAATTTGGCAGTCAATGCTGCAATTAACACCAAAAAACCAGTAGCGCTTTTTAATATGGAAATGAGCGCAGAACAGCTAGCAATGAGAATGATTGCCGCAGCTGGGTCAATCGATATGAACAAACTTAAAACCGGAAAACTTGAGCATAATGACTGGAAAAAAGTAAACGAAGCTATGAGCCAGCTAGGAGACACAAATCTATTTATAGAAGATGCATCTGGAATAACAGTCTCAGAAATAAGAGCTAAATGTCGAAGACTTGCGATGAGTGATAAGGGCCTATCAATGGTTGTAATTGATTACTTACAACTTATTAATGGTAGTACTAGATATGCGGGTAATCGCCAACAAGAAGTTGCCGAAATATCAAGATCTCTTAAAACAATGGCAATGGAATTAAAAATTCCCGTCATTGCTTTAGCGCAATTATCAAGAAGTGTTGAAATGCGCGAAAATAAAAGACCCCTAATGAGTGATTTAAGAGAATCAGGTTCAATTGAACAAGATGCTGATATAGTAGCATTCCTATACCGAGACGATTATTATAATAAAACAGCTGGGGAAAATTCTAATACAAGTATTACAGAACTAATTATTGGTAAACATCGTAATGGTAGTACTGGGACAATTGAACTTTTATTTGAAAGAAATATGAGTAATTTTAGGAACTATTTAAAAACAAGTGAGGAAAAGTAAGATGAAAAAAAACAGTTTAGTGGGAATATTAATATCGATTTTAATCGGAATATTTGTTTTTTTTGTGGGTATTGATGTTAAAAGTGAGAAAGAACCTGTTTTAGTTTATCGAGTCTACTTAAATGGAGAAACCATTGGAATTATTAATTCAGAAGAAGAGCTTCTTGATTTAATTGATGAAAGACAAAAGCAAATTAAAGAAAAATATAAAGTTGATAAAGTTTATCCACCCAAAGGCTTAGATATTAAAAAAGCTTATACTTATAATAGTAGTGAAATTATATCTGCTGATAATATTTATCAAAAAATTCAAAATCAAGATCCTTTTACGATAAGTGGATATACCGTAACTATTAATTATCCTAAACAAGAAAATGACGATGGCATCTTAATTGAAACAAAAGACCCTGTTTATATTAATGTTTTGAAAAAGTCTGATTTTGAAGATGCATTTAAAAGTGTTATAAAAGCATTTGTTGGAACGGAAGGATATGAGCTTTTTTCTACAGATACTCAGCCAGAGATTATTGAGGTTGGTTCTAATATCGAAATAATTGAATGGGACGAAAGTATTTCGATTAAAGAAAATTTCATAAGTGCTAATTCATATATTTATGATAATGCAAGTGATATAAGTAAATATTTATTATTTGGCAGTTTAGATGAGCAAGATAGTTATGAAATAAAGGTTGGTGATGATATTAAAACCGTTGCTTATAATCATAATTTAAGTTCTGAAGAATTTTTAGTTGCTAATCCCGAATTTACTAGTGCAAATGTTTTATTAACCCCAGGGAAAAATGTAAATGTTAGTTTAATAAAACCGGTTGTAACAATTTCGTCTCTTATGCACGTAGTAGAAGATATTGTCTATAGATATAAAACTGAATATGTGGATGATAAAGATGCTTATTATGGAAGTGAAAAAGTAATTCAAGAAGGTGCAGATGGAATAACAAGAGTTACGGAAAAAGTATTATATAAAAATGGTGAGATTCAGAATTTACTTATTGATAAAGAACAATCAGTAGAACTAATTCCAGTTACAAATAAAATTATTTCTCGAGGTGTAAAAAACTATTCGGGAAGTGGGTTTCATTATTATACGGGTAGTTCATGGCTATGGCCTGCGGTTAATCCAAGCCAAGTTACTAGCGAATTTGGGCCACGTTGGGGGAGTTTTCATAATGGAATTGATATTTCTGGTTCCGGATTTGGATCACCTATATATTCATCAACAGATGGCACAGTAATAGATGTTTATTCATCTTGTCCGTCATCTGGTTATGGAATATTTGATAATTGTGGTAGTGGTTATGGTAATAAAATAGAAATTGCTACATCTGATGGAAAATTTAACATTATTTATGCCCATCTAATTAAAGATATTAAAGTAAAAGTGGGAGACTCAGTATCCCGTGGACAAGTTATTGGTAGTATGGGTCACTCAGGGCGCTCAACTGGAACTCATCTTCATTTTGAAATTATTGATAATCAGCTTGAAAAAAACCTAAATCCTTGTAGCGCGACGTTCTTTAATTGTTAGAGGATTTATGGAAGTAGCAGTATTAGCAAGCGGTTCTAAAGGAAATTCTACCTTAATTAAAACTAAAAATCATAAAATTTTAGTTGATGCCGGAATGAGTGTTAAATATTTAGAAGATCAGCTGAGATTAGCTGAAGTATTAATTAAAGATATTGATTATATATTTATAACTCATACTCACACAGATCATATCAGTGCTTTAAATAATATGTTGAAAAAATATACACCGACGATTGTTCTAACTACAAAAATGTTTGAAGATTTAAAATTTTTAAAAAATTATGATCGCATTATAATATTAGAAGAAGATTTAATGCTAGGGAGTTTAATAGTAGAATCTATTCCTACTAGTCATGATGCAAGTGACAGCAGGGGCTACTGTTTTACAGAAGCAGATGACTCAGTAGTATTAATCACTGATACAGGATATATAAACCGCAAATATTTTAAAAAAATAAGTAATAAAAAGATTTATATCTTTGAAAGCAACCATGATATTGAAATGCTTCAAAATGGCAAATATCCTAATTGGTTAAAACAGAGAGTTTATAGTCCAGTTGGCCATTTATCAAATGAAAGAGCATCATTTTATTTAAGCAAAATTATTGGCCCTAATACAAAACAGATTATTTTAGCTCATTTAAGTGAGGAAAATAATTCTCCTGAAATAGCTCTAGCAAATATTAAAGATTGTTTTAATCGTAAAAATATTGTCTTTACAAATATTATTACGGCTAGTCAATTTGAGATAACAGAAAGTAGCAGACTATGATAAGATTAAAAGTAGGTAAAATAAAAAAAATATTTGGTTAATATGATAGAAGATTACTTTAAAAGAATTAACAAGTAAATTATATTATATAAGTAAGGAAGTAAAAAAAGTGGATAAAAATTATATTCATGTTGTAGGAACAGCATTTGTAAAAAATGGCAAATTATTAATAAGTATGTCAAAAAGAAGCGCAAAAAGCGGAAAATATACTCTAGTAGGTGGAGGGGTTGAGCCTGGTGAAACATATAAAGAAGCAGCGAGACGAGAAATAATAGAAGAAATAAACAATGGATTTGATATTTTAGAAGAAGAGTTAGAAGAAATATTATGTTTTAGAGAACCGGCAATGTCTGATCCTAGTCAAATGATTGAAATGCATATGATGATATCAAAAAAAATTGTTGATGTAGAGCTTTTACCTAATGATGAAATACTTGAGTATAAATGGTTTACATTAGGTGATGATGAGGCGCGTTTATCAACAGCGATAAAAAATCGTTTTATTCCTTGGGCACTTGATCACAATATTATGTACTAGGACTTCGAGTCTTGTTAATTGGAGGAATTATGATAAATAATGATTGGGATGAAAAATTAAAAATTATTTGGGAAAGTGATAGATTTAAAAAAATTTTAAATTTTATTAATAATGAATATAAAACTAAAACTATATATCCTAAACTAGAAAATATTTTTAATGCATTAAAATTAACACCATATGAAAATGTTAAAGTTGTAATTGTAGGGCAAGATCCATACCATGGCGAAAATGAAGCTCATGGTTTATCTTTTTCAGTATTAGATGGTGTTAAAATACCACCATCACTTAAAAATATTTATAAAGAGCTTGAAAGTGATTTAGGAATAAAGCCTAGCCTTTCAGGAAACTTAACTAATTGGGCTAAAGAGGGAGTTCTTCTTCTTAACACAAGTTTAACCGTCATTAAGAATCAACCAAATAGTCATAAAGATATTGGCTGGCAAATGCTAACTGATTATATAATTAAAGTTCTTAATTTAAAGGAAAATGGAGTAGTTTTTATTTTATGGGGAAAATATGCGCAAACCAAAAAAAAATTAATAACAAATCATAATCATTTGATAATTGAATCATCTCATCCATCGCCATTTAGTGCTCATCAAGGTTTTTTTGGTAGTAAACCTTTTTCAAGAACAAACGAATTTTTACTTAAAAATAAAAAAAAGCCAATTTATTGGCAACTTTAAATTTTAAAATCTTATATGTTATCATCAGACATAACTTTACCATCAAAAGATGTTTGGTTATTTATTTGATGAATTTTAGCAATTATATTTGCAGGAAATTTATTAATTGACTTGTTTAAAAGGCTTGCACTACGATTATAAAAAGTCTTAGTTGCTTCTAGTCTTTCATTTAATTTAAATAAATCTTCATAATTACTATTAAAAACATCTAAATTCTCAAGTTTTGAGTAATCATCTTTCATTTGATTTATTAATATATTATATTCATTTAATTTTCTTTCAAACTCATAACTAGAAATGTTGATGGTTTTTAAATTATCAAATTGTTCAAAATTTTTATTATCAATTTCGGTATTATCAATAATGATTTTTTTTAATGTTTCTAAGAAATCAAACTTTTTTCTTAAAAGCTCATCAATAATACTTTTAGCTTCATTTATTTTAATTTTACTGACTTGTAAGTTATTATATAATAGGACATATATTAAACCGAGAATACCAACAAAAAGAATAATTGTTAAAAAAATAGATATTAAACTGTCCATATTACCACCAAATAGATTATAGCACACACTCTATTAATATGGTATAATTTTAAAGAAGTTTTACTTTAAAAGGAAGGGATATTGTGGATATAAAAATTGTGAAAGTAGGTTATTTAGAAGCTAATTGTTATGTATTAACTAAGGATAATCAAACGATTATAATTGACCCTGGGGATGATTTTTTAAAGATTAAAGAAGTGATTTCTAATGAAGTGATAGGTATTTTGTGTACTCACAGTCATTTTGACCATATTGGGGCACTAGGTAGTGTTAAAGAGTACTATCAAGCTCCTGTTTATAGTTTTGAAAATATTAATAGCAATAAATTAGAAATAGGTAGCTTTAAGTTTGAAGTAATTAAAACTCCTGGCCACAGTTATGATTCAGTTAGCTATTTAATTGATGATAAGCTTTTTTGTGGCGACTTTATTTTTGCCTCATCAATAGGCAGAACCGATCTTCCAACAGGTAGTATGAAAGAAATGCAAGAAAGTATTAATAAAATTTTAAAATACCCAGATTATTTAATAGTTTATCCAGGGCATGGAAATATTACAACTTTAGGAAAAGAAAAAGATAGTTTGAACTTTTTCTTTACTTAAAAGTTAATTTTTTCTTCAAACTCAATATAAGTAATAATATTTTGGGGAATAAAATACCAATTCCCATTACTTGGATCACTTAATATAAGAGAGTTGTCTTCATAAGATTCAAACATTCCGGAAAATACTTGGGGATTTTTTTCATTATCTTTAATAGTTGTATAAACTTTTACCTTTTTACTAATATTATCTTTTAAAATATTATATTCTTTTTTCTTATTAGATATTGCATCACCTGTAAAACTAGGATTTTGAAAAAATGCTCCATTCATATTAATCACCTATTTAAAAATATGTATTTGTTTAAAAATAATACCTAATGTTGATTTTCCAGGAAAAAAACGATATACTACAGCATAGAAAGAAGGAGTATGTATGCGCACACTTACAGATCAAGAAGAAGTAAGAAGAGAAAAGATGGAAGTTCTTCGAAAAAAAGGAATAAATCCTTTTGGTAGTAAATTTGATATTACTAGTGATTCAAAAAAGATTAAAGAAGAATATGAAAATTTTTCCAAAGAAGAATTAGATGATGTTAAACCTGAGGTTATAGTTGCTGGGAGAATTATGTCTAAACGACGTAGTGGTAAAGCGGGTTTCATGCATATTCAAGATAAATATGGTCAAATTCAAATTTATATAAGTATAAATTCTGTTGGAGATGAAGATTATGAATTATATAAAGCTGCTGATTTAGGAGATATTATTGGTATAAATGGATATGTTTGCCGGACTAATACTGGTGAGTTATCTATTCATGCAACAAAGTATACTCATTTAGTTAAAGCTTTAAGACCGCTTCCGGAAAAATTTCATGGTATTGCCGACCCAGAGATTAAACTTAGAAAAAGATATCTAGATATCATCATGGATGAGGAAGTAAAAGAATTATTTTATAAAAAACAAAAATTTTGGTCTACTATTAGAAATCTATTAATAGAAGAAGGCTTTTTAGAAGTAGAAACACCTGTTTTAGAGATAACCTCTGGTGGAGCTGCAGCTACACCATTTAAAACACACCATAATGCTTTAGATGTTGATGTTTATTTAAGAATTGCCATGGGAGAGCTATGGCAAAAAAAACTATTAGTTGCTGGCTATGAAAAGACTTTTGAAATTGGAAGACAGTTTAGAAATGAAGGAATGAGTCCTGAACACTTACAAGATTATACTCAAATGGAATTTTATTGGGCATTTGCTGATTTTAAAGATGGAATGAACCTAGTTCAAGATATGTATCGAAAAGTTACTAAAGCGGTCTTAGGAAGTTCTAAATTTACCTCTAAATGTTATGAAGTAGATATGGATAACGAATGGGAAATATATGATTTTGAAACTATTATAAAAGAAAAAACAAATATAGATATTTATAACTCTAATAAAGAGGAAATCATCAAATATTTAGAAACAACTAATCAACAATTCGATTCAAAAGTTCCATATTGGAGATTAGTAGATGTTCTTTGGAAAACAATCAGAAGAAAACTAAGTGGTCCAGGATTTTTAATAGGTCAACCAGTAGAATTAAACCCTCTTCCTAAGAGATTGGAAACAGACCCTCGAAAAGTTGCTCAATTTCAAGTAATTATTGCTGGATCAGAAATGGGTAATGGATATAGTGAATTAAATGATCCACTTGATTTAGAAGAAAGGTTCTTAGAACAAAGAACAATGGCTGAATCAGGTGATGAAGAAGCGCATGTTCATGATAAAGAATTTGTTGAAGCTTTAGAATATGGGATGCCACCAGCAGTAGGCTTTGGAGTATCAGAGAGATTTTTTGCTGTTTTAGTCGATCGACCTATAAGAGAATGTGTGATATTCCCTTTAATGAAATCAAAATAGAGAAGATTATTTTGCCCTAATAACTAAAAAAGTACGGTTATATGTACTTTTTTAAATATTTATATAACATTTTTTCTTAAATTTCACTAAAACACTATTGAAAAACTAAATTTGTGATATAATTATTCTTAGGAGGAGGTAGAAAATGAAAAAGTTTTGGGAAAAGCATGATTTAGTTAAAATAGCTGGTATTATGGTTTTATTTACAGTCCTACTTACTTGGATAATTCCGCAAGGATATTGGAGTGGGTCAGAACTTACAATAACCGAAATTACCAGAGTGGGAATTTTCGATTTCTTTACCTACGGTTTATTAGGAATGTACTATTTTACCGTACTTGTTACATTCTTATTTGTACTGGGTGGTTTTTATCAAGTACTGGGAAAAACTGGTGGATATCAAAAATTAACTGATTCAATTGCTAAAAAATTAAAAGGAAAGGAAATAGTATTTACTTTAGTAGTATCATTTATAATAGCAGCACTTACTGCAGTTGTTAATGATTACTTTATAATACTAACATTCTTACCATTTGTTATTACGATTTTATCAAAAATGAAACTTGATAAAATAACAGGATTAGCAACAACGTTTGGGTCAGTATTAGTAGGTATAATAGGTTCTGTATATAGCGCTAAGATTGTTGGCTGGAATGTTTCGAACTTAGGGACAGATTATAATTCATTCTTATGGGTTAAGTTAGTCTTATTTGCAACAAGCTTTATTATCTTTAGTGTCTTAAATGTCTTACATATAAGAAAAAATTTAAAAGTTAAAAAAGCTGACCAAATAAATGAAATATTTGTTTCTGAAGAAGTAACAAAGAAAACAAAAATATGGCCAGTGGTTACGATTTTTGTATCATTTATTTTAATTAGTATTCTAGCTTATTTACCGTGGGAAACTGTATTTAAAGTAGGAATATTTGCAACAGCAACCGAATGGGTTAAGACAGTCGAAATATTAGGAGCACCTATATTTAGTTATATTTTAGGATCAATCGAATCGTTTGGTGCTTTTGGAAGCTGGGATTTATTTGGAATTCAAACTTTAATGATTTTAGCTACTTTATTATTAAAATGGGCTTATAAAATCAATTGGAATGATTACTTAACTGCTTTTGGTGAAGGTTTTAAAAAGTCAGCAAAATTAGTTGTAATATTATTACTTGTTTATAACATTTTAGAATTTTCAGTAATGTTTCCAGTTATTCCAACCATCATTGATTGGATAATGAGCTTAACAAGTAAATTTAATGTTGTTCTAGGTACAATAGCTGGATTTATCCCATCATTATTTAGTGTTGAGTATCAATATACCGTTCAATTAGTTGGTAATTATTTTGTAACAACCTATGCAGATTTTGCTAGTCAATTTCCAATATTATTACAAGCAACTTATGGACTTGCAATGTTCTTTACACCAGCATCATTTGTCTTACTTATGGGTTTATCTTATCTAGATGTAAGTTATAAAGACTGGCTTAAATATATTTGGAAATTCTTAATAGCAATGTTTGTTATAATTGTTATCTTAATGTTAATTATATTTTAAACAATGCTATACACTTTCGAAAGAAAGTGTTTTCTTATGGTTTCAAAGAGCAAATATGTGAATCGTTTTTTTCTTGACTACCTGAGGAATATTTGTTAATATCATAACAAGCAAGTGCATAGACTATATCCAAAGTAGCTTGAGTGTATATATTTAAAGAGAGTAGATATATTAGTTGAAAATATTTATAAAGTAAGTACACTAGTGAATTTCAGGTATAAGAGCATAAGCCCGCGTTTTTCTGCGTTATAGAGATAGAGAGCATGATAAATCATGAAATAAGGTGGTACCACGGGTATTTGCTCGTCCTTAATTTATGATTTTTTATTTGGAGGAAATATGAAAGAAGAATTAAAAAAATTAGTTGAAAGTGCAGCGGTAGATGCTAAGAGAATTAAGAATGAAAATGATTATTTAAATATTAAGTCAAAATATTTAGGTAAAAAAAGTAAATTATCTGATTTGATGAAAAATTTAAAAGATATGACAACTGAAGAGAAAAAGGAATATGGACCAATATTTAACAAAATAAAAAAAGATTTAGAAAGTTTATTTACTAAATATTATGATGATGTTTTAAATAAAGAAGAAAAGATTACTTTTGATCCAACAATTCCTATAAAAGAAAAAAAAGGCAGTCTTCATCCGATTACTATTATTGCTAAAGAAGTAACCGATGTCTTAAAAAATATTGGTTTTATGGTTTTAGAAGGACCAGAGATGGAAAGTGAGTACTATAACTTTACCGCTTTAAATGTTGCTGAAAATCACCCAGCAAGGGATATGCAAGATACTTACTGGCTTGATAATGGACTTCTACTTAGAACCCACACGAGTCCAGTACAAGTGCGGGCAATGGAAAAATATGGAGTGCCAATCAAGATGTGTGTTCCAGGTAGAGTTTATCGTAATGAAGATTTAGATGCATCTCATGAGAATACTTTTTTTCAAGTTGAAGGAATGGTTATTGATAAAAACATTTCAATTAGTAATGTCATCTATGTTATGAAAGGAATGCTAAAAGAAGTATTTAATCAAGATATAGAGGTTCGTCTTCGCCCTGGATTCTTCCCGTTTGTTGAGCCGGGTTTTGAACTTGATTGCTCATGCACGATATGTGGCGGGAAAGGCTGTCAAACTTGTAAAAATACCGGCTGGATTGAACTTTGTCCATGTGGAATGATTCACCCAGAAGTTTTAAATATGAGTGGCATAAACCCAGAAGAATATAGTGGCTTTGCCTTTGGTTTAGGATTAACTAGACTAGCAATGATGAAATATAAAATTAAAGATATTAGAGTTTTAAATTCTGGAAATTTAAAGTTTTTAGAACAGTTTAATGTAAGGTAGGTAGAAATATGAAAATATCTTGTAATGTATTAAAAAAACATTTAAAAAATAGCGAGAAAATTAATTTTATTGATATATGGGATAAATTTACAATTAGAAGTGCTGAAGTTGAAGAAGTCATTATTAAAGGAAATAACTTTGATAATGTAGTCGTAGCTAAAATTATCGAATGTAAAAAACATCCTGAATCAAATAAGTTATCAATTCTAAAAGTTAGTGACGGAAAAGAGGATTATCAAATTGTCTGTGGAGCACCTAATGTTAAAGTAGGATTTATTGGGGCATTAGTTAAAGTTGGAGGCCGGATTGATAATATGGTTATTACTAAAAGAAAACTGGCCGGAATAGAATCCTGGGGAATGATGTGTAGCGCAAAAGAACTTGGAATTGGCGATGATCATGAGGGCATACTACAGCTACCTAGTGATACACCCATAGGACTGCCTGTCAAAGAGGTTTTACCAATTGAAGATATAATTGTTGAAATAGATAATAAATCTTTAACTAATAGGCCAGATCTTTGGGGACATTATGGAATTGCTAGAGAAATAGCCGCAATTACAGGCCATGAGCTTCTCCCTTTAGAAATTTTAGAGCCTGATGAAGTTGGCAATAAATTAAATATTGCTATTAAAAATCCTGAACTTTGTTATCGATATACAAGTATTAAACTTGATAATATTATTAATAATAAATCACCTCTATGGATGCAAATATTTTTATATTATACCGGCATGAAAAGTATTAATTTAATTGTTGATATTACCAATTATGTAATGCTTGAACTAGGCCAGCCAATGCATGCCTTTGATTCAAGAGTTGTTCATAATATCGAAGTAGGGCTTGCCAAGGGTGGTGATAAATATCTAACTCTAGATGGTATAGAAAGAACATTATCAAATAAAGATTTAATGATTAAAAATAAAGGCCAGTACTTTGGAATTGCTGGAGTAATGGGAGGACTTGACAGCGAGATTCTAGAAGATACCACTTCAATAATTTTAGAAAGTGCTTCTTTTGAGGCTTCTTCAATTAGAAAAACGGCAATCTCTTTAGGACTTAGAACTGAAGCATCGAGTAGATTTGAGAAAAGCTTAGATCCTAACTTAACAATGCTTGCTGCTAAAAGATATTATAAATTATTAAAAGATGAAAATCCAGATTTAGTATTAGGCTCTGACTTAACTGATATTTATTTAAAAGATTTTAAAGAAAAGGAAATTGTTTTAAAGAAATCATTATTAACTAAATACTTTGATTTTGAAATGCAAGATGAGGATGTTAAAAGTATATTAGAATCTTTAGAATTTAAAGTAAAAGTTAATAAAAATGACTATAAAGTAACAGTTCCAACCTTTAGAGCTAATAAAGATGTTACAATACCTGCTGATATTATTGAAGAAATTGGGCGAATTTATGGTTATGAGTACTTTGTTCCCAAAGCAATAAAGATGGACTTGTCTTTTTATAAAGATGAGCCTAGCTATGATGAGGCATACAATCTTAAAAACTATTTAGCAACCAAATATAACTTAAATGAAGTTCATTCTTATTTATGGAATAAAACTAGCTTTTTAAATGATTTAAATATTAAGAAAGATAATATTAAATTAGTTGGTAAAAGTGAAGATAATATTTTAAGAGATGATTTGAATCTAAGCATGTTGGAATTTGCTAAAACAAATATTAAAACCTCTGAAAATTTTGGTATTTTTGAAATTGGGACAATCATAAAAGACGGTGATAACCACCGAATGTTAAGTATTTTATTAAACTGTGAAAAAGATAAATTAAAATTTACGTTTAATAAAGCTAAAGAAATTGCTAAAAATATCTTTAGAGAAATAAAAAATATGGATTTAATATTTGAATTTGGTAAGTCTCATGAATATTATAATCAAGATTTAACCTTGAATTTAATTGTTAATAATAAGATAATTGGTCAGATTAAACCATTTACTAGATCAATTGCAAATAAAATAAGTAAAAAAGATTCATTTGTGATTTTAGAGATAAATTTTGAAGAATTTATAAATTTAAAATTAGAAAAACCAGATTATCAAGAAGTAAGCAAATATCCAACTACAGAACTTGATTATACTATTATTACTAAAAGAGGTCAGTATTATAATAAACTAGAAGAAATTTTAGAAAAGTTTACTAGTCCAATTATTATAAAAAGAGAACTTCTTGACATTTATTTAGAAGAGACAAATAAGAAAGTAACTATTAGATATACAGTTGGGTCTTATGAAAAAACATTAACAAATGATGAACTTCAAAATTTTAAAGAAGAATTTATCAAGTTTTTACATCAAAATGAGTTAGATATAATTGAAGAATAAATTTTAATTATATCTTTCAAGTTTATAATATAAAGGGAGCTGGAAAATAAAGTATGAGTTTAAAACAAATATATAATGAAATAATAAAAGCTAATAATGTTTTAATATTAACTCATCAAAATCCGGATGGAGACGCTATTGGTAGTATGATGGCTATGAAAACTATTATTGAAAAATTAGATATTCCAGTTGATGCAGTAATTACTGATAAATTTAATTTTATAAATAAAGTTCCCAATGCAAATAAATTATTAACTGAAACAAATAAGACTTATGACTTAATGATAATAGTTGATACTTATACTAAACAAAGATTAGGACATCTTTCTAATTTATATGATGATAGTAAAAAAGTTATTGTGTTGGATCACCATCCAGTTGAAAAAGAAATAGAAAATGTTAATTATATTGATAGCACGGCAGCATCAGCCACAACAGTAATTTATGATTTAATTAAAGAAAATAATATTGCCATTGACTATAACCTAGCTTTTTATCTTTATTTAGGATTATTAACTGACACTGGTGGTTTTGCTTATAAAAACATCAGCATCAGAGCTTTTAATATGGCTTCTGATTTACTTAGTTATGGAATAAATCATGCAAAGATGTATGTGGATTTTGTCGCTTTTGAATATGATATAGATTATTTATATCTTAAAAAAGGTTACAGTTTAGGTAATAAATAACAATATTTAGAATGTTTACAGTAAAGTTCAGGATAATTTCAAGACTACCCAAAGACTATTTTTGAAATAAAACCTCAATATGGAGGTTTTATTATGGTTA
>Ga0172377_10002577_pt1 | contig 18530 bp, 12 predicted proteins | sample Pumphouse3metaG_FD_119749 | JGI IMG/M metagenome (GOLD analysis project Ga0172377, IMG submission 119749) | Leachate microbial communities from a municipal landfill in Southern Ontario, Canada - Pumphouse #3 metaG | ecosystem: Engineered > Solid waste > Landfill > Unclassified | place: Canada...
TACTCTTATGGCCCAGACAGGTTCTTTTGTTCCAGCAGCACAACTTAAAATGGGCATTATAGATAAGATTTTTACACGAGTAGGTGCTTCAGACAATATCTCTAAAGGGGAGTCAACTTTTATGGTAGAGATGCTAGAGACCTCTACAATTTTACATAACCTCTCTTCACGCTCATTAGTTCTTCTAGACGAGATAGGCCGTGGGACAAGTACCTACGATGGAATGTCTATTGCCTGGGCAATAGTAGAGTACCTTCACCAACATAAGGAGTATCGCGCCAAAACCCTCTTTGCTACTCACTATCATGAACTAAACAATTTAGAAGAGAAGTTCCCTAGAGTAAAAAATTGGCACATTTCTGTAAAAGAGGTCAATAAAAATATTATCTTTCTGCGTAAATTGTGCCGAGGAGGTGTCGCGCACAGTTTTGGAATTCACGTTGCTCGTATGGCAGGAATGCCTCGAGAGGTGGTTTCAGCAGCCGAGAGGATTTTAAAACAGTTGGAAAAAACGAACTCTTCTTCCCCCTCTAGTAAAGAGAAACGCACTGCCACACTTAATGAAGATGCAGTACAACTCTCTTTCTACCAACTAGAAGATCCCCTACTAATTGAAATACGTGACGAACTAAAAAATTTAGATATTAACACCCTTTCGCCACTAGATGCATTTGATAAACTAAGAAACTTAAAAAAAAGACTAGGTCTTTAAGGAGGAGCAATGGTAGCTTTTCAAAAAAAATTAAAAATGATTTTTAAACTGATAATAGGCAGTATTATCTTTGCTTTTAGCTCTCTTAAAGGCGATAAGTTTCGTACTTTCTTATCTCTCTTTGGAGTTACAATAGGCATCTTCTCTATAGTAACTGTTTTTACTGCAATAGATGCTCTTAAATCTAATGTAGAGAGTGGTCTTCAAAGTTTTGGAAGCTCTACTGTATATATTCAAGAGTTTCCTTTTGCACCAGAAGAGGGCGAAGAGTTTAAATGGTGGGAGTTTAGAATGCGCCCAAGACCTAAGTATGAAGAGTATCTCTACCTTAGAAACAACTCTAAAACTGCCCAGGCTATCTCTTTTTTCACCTCAAAAGATATAACCATAAAATATAAACGTAACTCCTTTAAAGATGGCTATATTGCTGGTACCACTCATGACTGGAATAGAGTAGCAAATATAGAAATTGAGCAAGGCCGCTATTTTTCTTTGCACGAGACTAAATCTTCTGTTCCAGTAGTTATCTTAGGTTATGAAGTTGCACAAAGCATATTTCAAGGAGAAGACCCTCTGAATAAAATAATAAAACTAGGCAACAGCAATACTAAGGTTATTGGGGTCATGGAAAAAGAGGGAGAGAGTATTGTTAGTATTTATGATAAAGATAACTCTGTGCTTGTACCGTATAGTTACGCAAGTATGCTATATAATACTAAAAAAGCAAATGCAATGATTTGCCTAACTCCTAAACCCAATATAACTCGCGATGAGTTCATTCAAGAGATTAAACTTTTAATGCGCTCAATAAGAAGATTAAAACCTAAACAGAAAGATAACTTTGCCGTTAACGAGATGACATTTTTACTAGACTCTACTAAACAAATTTTTTCTGGAATTGCTCTTGCAGGTTGGGTTATTGGAGGCTTCTCTATACTAATTGGAGGTTTTGGAATTGCAAATATTATGTTTGTATCAGTAAAAGAGAGAACCAATTTAATTGGTATTCAAAAAGCTTTAGGAGCTAAAAATTATGCTATTCTAACTCAATTCCTTGCCGAAGCTGCTGCCCTTTCACTTGTAGGAGGAGCAGTTGGTATTCTCTTAGTATTTCTCTTAATATTGGCAATTGGCAGCGGAGAAGCTTTTCCTATGCAGTTGAGTTTCTACAATATTATTCGTGGATTACTAATCTCTTCTATTATAGGAATAGTAGCAGGTTTTATTCCAGCATACTCGGCCTCTAAACTAAACCCTGTAGAGGCAATTAATTCAAAATAGAACCTCTAGTTTGTATTCTGCTTAATCATCTTCTCTACTAAAAGGGTAAGCTCTACAAACTCCTCTACAGAAAGCTGCTCTGGCCTCTTTGCCAACAATGGGCTCTCTGGAACTATTAAACTTCCTGCAGCTATATTACTAGTATAGAGTGTAGAGATCATAGGCTTTATAGAGTTTCGTATAGTTTTACGACGCTGGTTAAAAGTCCCTTTTATTATTTTTTTAAACAACACCGGGTCGCAACCTAGCTCTGTTCTACTATTTCTTTTAACCCTTATAACTGCCGATTTTACTTTTGGAGGAGGGATAAATGAATTTTCATCTACAGTAAAAAGATATTCAATATTGTACCAAGCCTGGAGCAATACAGATAAAATTCCATAATGTTTATTACCAGGAGGCGAAGCCAACCTCTCTGCCACCTCTTTTTGAAGCATTCCTACAACCTGTGGCACCTTCTCTTTATGCTCTAAAACCTTAAAAAATATTTGAGACGAAATGTTATAAGGGAAATTGCCAATTACCATAAAATTTCCCTTAAACATAGAGTCTAAATCCATCTGCAAAAAATCTCCTTCAATTAATGAGTCTCCTAACTGTGGGTAATGAATATTCAGATAATCAATAGATTCGGTGTCAATCTCTGCAAGAGTAAGATTAACCCTAATATCTTTAATTAAAAACTGAGTGAGCACTCCTGTACCAGGCCCAACCTCCAACACATCTATCTTCTCACTAAAACTATTTTGCTCAAAATGGGGTAGCTCAAGAGCATCTACTATTCTAGCAGCTATCTGGTAATCTTTCAAGAAATGCTGCCCTAGAGATTTTTTTGGTTTTACATACATTTGACAAAGGTAAAAAAATTACCAATTCCTTTTTATTTTTAAAACAATAGGTAAATGATCGCTCAACCCACCATTATACCTTGGCCCAATGTAGGTCCTACGAGGTTTTCTTCCAATATAGGCCCTATCTTTCTCAAGTAAATATTTAGCTCCAAAAGTTAAAACACTCTCTTGCTCTATAGAAATTGGCTGGGCATTATCCAAAATATTTTCACTAACAAAAAAATGGTCTATCTTCTCCCAAACACCTTTATATTTGATTGTCCCTTTTAAATTTACAATCCCTTTCATTTTTAATTCGCCAGAAAATTGCTCCCTAAATTTAGGATTTAAATGGGTATTGTGCTCTAGTAAACGAAGGCTTTTTAATGACTCAAAAACCTTTGAGTCTGGAGTATCATTAAAGTCTCCCATAACCAAAATATTTGATTTTGAATTTTGCTGTAATAGCGAATCACAAATATTACCTAGGGCCAATGCAGCAACTAGCCTCTTTGGAGCAGAGATTTTCTCTCCTCCATATTTAGAAGGCCAATGGTTAACAAATAGATGAACTGTATCTAACTCCTGGAATACACCCTTTACATAGAGAATATCTCTACTAAACTGGGAATCAGTAAATTCTACTGGAATCCACCTGTTTTTTAGAGACCTAAAAAGATCTTTCCTATAAAAAAGTGCCACATCTATCCCTCTTCTATCTGGGGAATCTTTATGAATAATTCTGTAATTACCATTATATAAAGGAGTTTCATATATTAACTGATTTAGTACATATCTATTCTCTACCTCGGCAAAAGAAATTATTGTAGGTAAATTATCACTAAAACCTGTAGCAATTAACACCTTAGCAATACCATCTCTTTTTTTATTAAACCTCTTTCTAGACCAACGCATTGGCCCTTTTGGAGTAAATCCTGTCTCTACATAGTTTGTAGAAGGCATCAAATCAAAGAAATTCTCTATATTCCAGAACACTACCGAGTAGCCACTAACTCCATATTTCTCTTCAACTCTACTTAATTCACCCACACTGTTTGAGCTGCCTAAATCAGTTCCATTTTTACTCATACCACTAATATCACTCTGAGTCTGTGCAAAAAATGAATTAGAGAAACCCAGCATAACAAAGCCTACTAATAGAGCTCTTATAATTAATATAGCTTTCATAGTAATAATATTTTCTTTAGCTAAAATAAATAGAATTTGAATAACACATACCATTAGGTCTATATAAATATCTCTTTTTCAGTTAAGTTTATATCATTTTAGATTAATAGCTCTTTTTTCACTATTTTCGCAACCTCAAAAAAATTTAAAAAAATAGATAATGGCACTTCAATGTGGAATAGTTGGGCTTCCCAACGTAGGAAAATCTACACTCTTTAATTGCATAAGTTCTGGCAAAGCACAATCTGCCAATTTTCCCTTTTGTACAATAGAACCAAACATTGGCTCTACTGTAGTACCAGACGAAAGACTTCAAGTACTTGAAAAATTAGTTAAGCCGCAACGTGTTATACCTGCAACAGTAGAAATTGTAGATATTGCAGGATTGGTTAAAGGGGCAAGCAAAGGAGAAGGCCTTGGCAATCAATTCCTTGGAAATATACGTGAAACAGATGCTATTATACATGTACTACGTTGCTTTGACGACCCTAACATAACTCATGTAGATGGCACCATAGACCCTGTAAGAGATAAAGAGATAATAGATACAGAGCTACAAATTAAAGATTTAGACACTGTAGAAAGTAGAATGGCCAAGATAGCTAAACAGGCACAATCTGGTGGAGACAAAGATGCCAAGAGAATGCACGGAGTTCTTTTACGGTACAAAGAGGCACTCATTCAAGGAAAATCTGCCAGAACAGTAACATTTGAAAATGCCGAAGATGCTAAAATGGCAAAAGAACTTTTTTTACTTACCAATAAACCTGTTCTATATCTATGTAATGTAGATGAGAACTCCGCAAAAGACGGCAATGAATATGTAAATCAAGTTCGTGAAGCTATAAAAGAAGAAGATGCTCAACTTTTAGTTGTTGCTGCAAAAATAGAGTCTGAAATTGCAGAGCTAGACACATTTGAAGAACGTATTGAATTTTTAAATGAAATAGGACTAAGCACATCTGGAGTCTCTAGATTAATTAGAAGCGCCTATGCCCTACTAAACCTAGAAACATACTTTACATCTGGAGTTCAAGAAGTTCGCGCATGGACCTTCACCCGTGGTACCAAAGCCCCACAAGCCGCTGCGGTTATTCACACAGACTTCGAAAAAGGGTTTATCCGTGCCGAGGTTATTAAATACAGAGATTTTGTTAAATATGGCAGCGAAAACGCCTGTAAAGAGGCTGGCAAAATGGCTGTAGAGGGTAAAGAGTACATAGTTCAAGATGGAGACATCATGCACTTCCGTTTTAACGTCTAACCTCCCCTAGCTTTATTTTCCTAGAGAAACCAACGCAACAACAGCGCACTAAAAGCACCAAAATGCTCTGTTTATCTTTGAGTTAGTAAACTATAAATGAGGTGGTTGACTCAAAGGCAAACAGACCTACTAAAGTTTTCCTCCCAGTAACTAGCAGATAAACAGAGTGTTAAATAATGCATTGGTGAAATTTCAGTATAATATTGATGTGAAAACTTGATCTGGTAATTCATCTGATTTTTCCCTGGGAGAAGATTCTCCAGGAGATGATTGCTCATAACCTACTAATTACATGATAGTTAGCTTTTTAAAATAAGCCCTTTTAGGTTCCCACACCACAACTAGCAAATAACCAGGACATGAAGTAGTGTATTGGTAAAATTCCAGTCGGATAATTTCATCTATCAGATGATTTTGTGTCAACAAGTTACAGGGTGGGAAACTTTAGTCTTTTTAGCTGTTGGCTATTGATGCTTGGTTAACTCAACGTGCAAGATAGTGTGTATAGTATATAAATCATAGTTTTGAAGATCAATCTGGAGGGGCTTTAGCATAAAAAAAACCGCATGGTATATGCGGTTTTTTTATTTATTTAGCAGCTTGTAAAGCTTTGTGGCTTTTGAGTGAATTTAGCTAACAGAAGCCTATTTACAATTAGTAGTTAGAATTAGTAAACGTGGTATTGACTTTTGCCAAGTTGGGGCTAATAGCTTAATTTCTAAAAAGAACTTAGCAAATATTATAAGAACTTAGCGCGGTTATCTTCTACTTCTGCAATTTTACTTAAAATAGATGGAATCATTTGTACTTGACGTGCAAAAGCTTGGTTTTGCTGCTTTTTAGCATCGTCTTCTGTAAAGAATGCACCTGTTTCGCGTGAATCTACATTAAAAATATATACACCAACATTACCTGCTATAGGGCCTACAAGTGTGTTTTCTGGAGCTCCTGAAACAGCACCTACAAATTTAGGATCGAATGTTCTTGAACCTGCAGAACCAAAAGAGACTCCGCTCTGTGTACTCACAGTAGTACCTAATTTTTCTGCTATAGCCTCAAGGGAGTTGAGCCCTTCTACTTGCTCTTTAATTTTGGCAAGAACCTTTTGGTTAGACTTCTCTCTTCTAATAATAGAGGCAATCTCCTTCTCAATTTTTTCTACTGGCGGAATACCCTTCTCTCTAACTTCTGTAACAGCAACAATAAAGAAATACTTATTATCTATAGAGATAATTTGAGAAACATCGTTCTTTTTAGCTTCGTATGCCCATCTGCTAATTTCTCTAGCATTACTATAATTAGCAACGTTTTTAGCCCCTTCTGCAATATTATAAGCTGGAAGCGCATAGAGGTTCATCTCTGAAATAACTTCATTAAACTTATCTATATTACCTGCAGATTTTGAAGCAACTTCATTAGCTTGAGAGTAGTAAGTTTGGAAAGTCTCTTTGCTTGCAACAGCTGCTTTTTCTAAAACAGCTAGCTGAACTTTAGTTTGAAGTTTAGTTCTCTCTTTAACTCGCACTATATGCATCCCATACTGAGATTCTAACTTAAACGGCTTTCCAACAGGAGCTACAAAACAGGTATCGAAACCTGGTATGGCATTAGATTGAGTCATCCATCCAATGTCTCCTGCATTTATGGCATTTGGGTTCTGATCTGCCGAATTTTGTGCTGCTAAAGTAGAAAAGTCTGCTCCTTTAGAAAGTAGAGCCAAAAGACTATCTACTTGGCCTTCTACAACATCTCTCTCTACCCCTGCAATAAGTATATGTTGAACAAATACAGAGTCTGGAAGTTTTTTAACAGAGTTAATTCTAGCTGCACGGAAAATATCGCCCTCTTTAAAAGGCTCTAAAACATCTTTTGCAGAAGCGTTAAATGCAAAACTATCTAAAACCTCAGATTGTGAAGCCAACTCCCCTTTTTTATAGTAATATGTATCTAATGGCTTATCTGAATTCCTTGCTAAAAAAGTTCTTAATTTTGAAGAAGCTTTAAAATCTGGTAATAAAGATTCTATATCTTGTCTTGCTGCTGCAATATCTTCTGAAGAGGGTTGTACTTCAAAAACTACATACTCAATATCACGGCTAGCTGGCTGGTTAAATGAATGCTTATGTTTGTTATAATACTCTCTAACCTCTCTTTTGGTTACGGTAATGGTAGTATCTTCTTCAAAACCAAAGGGCTGAATAACAAAAGAGACTTCAGATGTAATATTATTCTCTTCAATTGAACGAACCAACTCAACAGGGTTTTTAATACTACTCTTAGAAAGAAGGGTAATATATTTTCCTACCATCTGTTCTACAACCATATTTTTCTCTAGGTAATTCCAGTATGTTTCAAGATTACCTGTATTATCTGAAGGGATTGCTCTAATAAATTGTACAATTAAGCTTCTATCAAAAGTTCCATCTTGTCCAATAAATGCTTGCTCTCTAGCAAGTACTGGAGAGATATTAGCACCTTGAGTAAGATCAAATAATTCATCTTCTCCAACAGCTATTCCTGCCTGCTCAATAGCTGGAACAATAACATTATCGCTAAGCAAATCTTGCCAAGCACTCTGGTTTATCATCTCTGAACTCTGCTCATCTACAGTAGCCGAGCCAGTTATAATTTGATGGATGTTGTTAAAATATTCTATCCTCTTTTGAAAATCTTGATAAGAGATAGAGTTTCCATTCATCTCACCAACATCATATTTATTGGAAAAAAGTGAGGTTGCAGATCGCAAAGTATCTGCATCGATTATAAAAGAAAGAAGTGCCAAGCCTATTATAACTGTAATAAAGGCACCCATTTTAACGCGGATCTTCTCGAGAACTGCCATTTGTTTTTATTTTTAATTGTTTATTTTCTTGTAGGGTGCGAAGATAGTAAAATTTTTATAATCATTAATCTATTCTTCCACAATTGTAAGTACTACACTCTCTACCCTATTAGAGCCCGTTTTTAATATCGAAAATTCAAAGTTTTCATATTTTAATAGCTCACCCTCTTCAGGTATATTTTCATGAAACCATGTTACAAAGCCTCCTAGGGTTTCGTAATGGTCATTTTCAGGAAAATCTAAATCATATGTCTTGTTAAGATACTTAATCTCTAACCTCCCAGAGAAGATAAATTTATTTTTAGAAATCTGTTTTTCTGGTAACTCCTCTCTATCTAACTCGTCTGAAATCTCTCCAAAAATCTCTTCTATTAAATCTTCCATTGTAACTATTCCTGCTGTGCCCCCATACTCATCTTTTACAACAGCTATTGAGCGCCTATTCTTAATTAATATAGCTAAAAGAGCTTGGGCTTCCATCTCTTCTTGTACAAAGTCTATCTCACGTATTATCTCTTTTATTGGACGAGCTCCAGAAAAAAGATCTTTCGAATGAATATAGCCCGTAATTTTATCTATATTCTCTGCATAAACAAGAATCCGCGAATATTTACTCTCGGCAAATTGGTTTAAAACCTCTTCTACAGGAGCATCTTGAGCAACTGCACAAATCTCTGTCCTAGGAATCATACACTCTTTTACCTTAACCTCAGAGAAATTAAGTGCATTCTGGAAAATAACCATATCACTACTCTCTTCCTTCTCTGGAGAGGAGTCATTTAGTGGCTCCTTCCCTACAAAGGGAGAGAAAAGCATATAAGCACCCTTGGCTACATAAATAAAAAATTCTAGAAAAAAAGAAGAATTTATTGTTGCTACAGCCATTGGAAGAAGTTTAGCTATAAGTAGTATAGCTATAAAAGCTAAAATAACTCCAGTAATAATGTTAGAAAAAAAGAGTGAAGCACATACTCCAAATATTACTAAAAGTAAATTAGAAGTTATTTTAAGTGCTTGAAAAAGCTCCCACTCTTGCTCTAATAGCTCTTCCATTACAAGAGCATATCTTTTTTCTTGCTTCTTATCTACCTCGTAACGGATCTTGCTGTAGACTTTTAGAGACCTTTCTAACGCAGCAATTAGTGCTAATAGTGTTAGAGAGATAGTCGCTGTTATAATTAATGATAAAGGGGGCGAGGCAAAAGTTTCCATTATTGTTACTTGTTATTTATTTCGTAGACCTTTAGTCTAGGTCCTATAAAATTTGCGGTATCAATATAGGAAATTTCTGTGGAATCTCTGCTTACAATAGCATAACTATCAAAAGGATTATTGATTACTGCGTTTCTTGCCATATCGTCTGACTCCATACCGTAACCCTGCATAAACATATCTGGAGTGGTAAGCTTAACTAATGAATGAGTATAAATTCTTTGAGTAAGCCTGTTCCAAAATAGAGTATCTGTCTCCATTTTCTCTCCTTTTATATAGTTATTTATCACAACATTCCCTGTGGCCTCCCAAATCTCTTGATTCTCATTTGTTGCATGCTTAGCATAATCTGCCCTAATTTTAGTCTCCAATAACCTTTCTGCATTGTATCCTCTAAGAACAATTCCTTGAGGGAAAGCGTCGTAAGGAATCTCTGCTTGAGTATATCTCTCCATTAAAGGGGCGTCTACAATATAATCTACCTCGCCTCTTGAAAACTGAATAAGCTTCATCTGCTCTACAGTTTGTGATGGTAGCTCCTCTACTAAAGTAACATCTGCTTTGGGAATATCATCTTTACAAGAAAAAAGAAGAGTAGCAATCACAAATGTGATTGCTACAACTTTTATTATTCCTCTATATAAAGAGTTTTCTCCCATACTCTATTTTCTGGTTCTAACTGTAGTGTTGGCTCTCATTCCACCACAATTTACACTATAGGCAGCACCATCAATAAAGTTATACATAAATGCATCTTCTTGAGTTGGAAAGTACTGAGTGTAGCTATTTATATATCTATTTGCCTCGTCTGCTATAGTAGGGTCGGCACTTCTCGCTCTTACTAAATAGTCTACTGCTACCCAATATTTAGCTCTTGCTTCAATTTCGTTACCACTACATTTTACAGAACCCCAAACTAAACCAATTATCAAATTTGCACGGCCACTAACGGCTGCATCTTTACTCATTGCCTCTTTTGCAGTTTGTGCTGCTTTAGAGAGATCCTCTAGTTGTAGATAATAATTTGCAAGAGTAATTAACATATTTGCATCTTCTGGATCGCCAGAATCTTCACTAGCAATTGCCTCTTCCAACATCTTTATTGCTTTGTCTTGGTCTCCTTTAGCTGCATAAAGCAGATAAAGGTTTTTAATATAGACATAGTTTGTAGGATCTGAATCATAAAGAGTCTCTACAGTTCTTAAGAAAAGAGGGTCGGTTGTACACCCTGCATTACTAAGCAAGCTTACAATAGTATTTGCTAAATCTGTATCTTTTGGGTTTGCATCAAATCTAGGAGTAAATAGTCTTACAATATTTTCACAATTAGCAACACCACAGCTCAAAAAAAGATTATCTAAATCTGTTTTTGCTTTTGTAGCATCTAAATTATTAGATGCAATTTGATGATCTAACATTGAAGAGTAAATACCGTAAGCCTCCATAACCTCCTCTGCAGAAAGTTCTTTTTTAGAGTATAAATCGCCTATTCTTTGCATTGCAATTACCAGTAAAGATGGGTCTGTATCATCTCCCGAAATCTCTATGGCTCTGTCTATTGCCTTTAGAATCTCTTTATCATTATCTCCCATATAATCTAACATATCGTACACCTTAAATGTAGCGGCAGAAGAGGCGTATTTTGGGAAATGTTCTATGCGTAAATCGTACATTAGCAACATAGAGTCTATTAGAGATTTTTTTAATTCAGCATTATCTTCATTGTTTCTAATAAGATACTTGAATATGCTTATCCCATGACGATAAATACTTTGCCTTATTCCTGGAGGACATTCACGAAAAGCTTCTCTCCACAAAGGAGCTGCCTCTTTATAGTTATTCTGTTTAAAATAGTCATTATAGAAGGCCACACTTCGGAGGCACTCTTCGCTGGCATTTGCCAAACTACCCTGTGAAAATGCAGGAATAGAAATAGTGGCTAGAATTACTGTAATTAATAAATTGCGTATCTGTTTCATAATTTTTAAATTATAATATATTCTTTCTTTTTTAGTCGTATCTATATTTTATAAACCATATATCTTGTAGTGAGAAGTTGAGATTAAACATAATATATCTCTCTCTCACAAGATTGTTTTTTAAAGAGCCTCTCTGCCCCATATCTACAGAGATTCCTACCCCATTATAGAGACGTAGTATTGGAAGAGTTGCTCCTAGGGTAATACCTATTGCATTTATCTGTTTATCTTCAATTTTCATATAGGTATTATTGTAGTAAAGCCCTCCTCTATATGTTATTCTCTTTGTGTAATATCTTATATCATATCTGTTGGGAATATACTCAAATCCTACCTTATATGAATTACTAACAGAAGGAGTAAAACTTATTCCTGGAGTTGGTGCAAATTGAGTATTGGTCCAATCTTGGCGGGTATAATCTACACCAATAAGCCATTTATCTCTTTTTCTTATTGAAAAGCCTACTCCCAGTTCAGAGGGAATCTCCATGGCTGTATTATCTCCTTTATCGAAATAGACAGTATCTTTTTGGCCTGTTGCGCTAGTTGTAAAAGCATATTTTGTAAGATCTCCAGAGAGTTTTGTTCCAAGAAGAAAAGTTGCTCCAGCAGTTACACTTAAATCGTTATCTAAAGCTTTAAAATATTGAATACCAAATTTTGTAGAGAGAGAACTAATTACATAGTCCATCCCAGAATTAATAACTCTATAGCTTGGGTCGGTATTAAAGTAAACATCGGAACGCCTATCTACTGTACCAAAGTAGAAAATACCCTCGGCACCTATAGAAAAATTCTCAAATAAGTTCATTGCTGCTCCAACAAATGCTTTATTAATGCCTCCTGTTCCATAACGCTGGTATAGAATATCATCTATTTCATAAATTATGTTAGGGTCTGTCTCATACTCTTCAAAACTATAACCTACAGAACTATATGGTACAACACCTAACGAAAATGCAGATTTTTTATAAAGCGGAAAACTCATTACAATGTGATGCATATTAAAAGTGTTATATGCCGATTTTGCTCCGCTGCTTTCTGTTATTATATTTTTTTGATTAACTCCAAAATCTAACAAAAAAGAGAGAGTATCTCTCTCTGTAAGAGATGCTGGATTAAGAATATTAATTAATCTATTTTCTCTTATGCCAATACCAATACCCCCCATTGCCTTATTATAAGCAGTCCCAGGTTTATTAATATCTCCCACTCCAAAAATGGAGTATGGAGTAAAGGTACTCAAAGCATCCTGATTCTGCCCACTAAGGTTCGATCCAGTCACCAGCAGCACTAAGGCTGCTACTATAATTTTTATTCTATTCTGGTTTCGCATAATTTTCTGCTACACGGGCCAAACCCATCAATACTAAATTGTAAACTACAAATATCGGACTTTTCAATTTTTCTGCAAAATAAATCGCATCGCCGCCTGTAAAAACGTAAATATAGTCTGAATATTCCTTTATATAACCTTCAACCTCAAAAATCAGACCCAAAATAACTCCAGACTCAATGGCCTCTTTTGTAGATGCTCCTATTTTTACAACTTTAGAAGGTTTTTCTACCATAGGAAGCATCTTAGTATATTGGTTAAGTGCCTTAAATCTACTGGTTAACCCCAATGAAATGTTGCCTCCTAAAAATTCACCTTTCTCAGAAACAAAATCTACCGTGAGTGCAGTTCCAAAATCGAAAATAATAGAACTCTTACCTGGAAAAAGGTGAGCTGCCGCAACAGCACTTAATACTCTATCTACTCCCAAACTCTCTGGCGAGCCATATAAGTTGTTAATTGGAAGTTCTGTTTTATGGTTAACTATTAGCAATTTACTGCATTCATTCTCTAAAGGTGAAAAGAAATCACTTTCAAATTTTCTTACAGAAGAGATAGCAATAACAGACACACTCCTTTTTTTTGCAAGTTGCAATATAAAATCTAGAACATCTGCACCATTGAAACGTACAGCATCCTCTAAACTAACACCTTGAGCAAAAGAAGCCTTTACAGATGAATTGCCTATATCTACTAACAGATTAACCACGGAGGGCAAAGATAAAAAAAATTATAACTTCATCTCTAAAAATATATTATATGCCTGCTCTACACTCTTAATATTTTGAACTGTTATATAGAGTTTCTCTTTCTGCTCTTTCAACTGGAATCTCTTCTGTTGCTGCTGTAAGAAATTGAGTATAGAGGCAAACTTTTTAGAACTATAATAAGTAGATAACTGATTACTAACAAACCAAGCTATAAGAATGCCATTTTTAATAAAAATCTTTTCGAAACCCAATTCAATTGCCAACCAACGTAAACGAACTATAAATGACAACTGCACAACCTCTGGTGGCATAGGGCCAAACCTATCTTCCATACTCTCAATAAACTGCTTTAACTCTATCTCATCTTTTAGAGTATCTAACTCTTTATAGAGCCTAATTTTTTCTGCCGTAATAGAGACATAACTATCTGGAATAAGAATTTCTAAGTCTGTATCTATTGAGCAATCAAATATATATTCTACTTTACGGCCTGCGCTCTGGTCTCTCTCATTAATACCTCTCTCCTCTTTAATCTCTGCAAAGGCCTCTCCCAATATCTTCTGATAGGTCTCAAATCCCATATCGGCCACAAATCCACTCTGTTCGGCACCCAATAAATTTCCTGCCCCTCTTATATCTAAGTCTTGCATAGAGATATTAAAACCGCTACCAAGATCTGAAAAAGTCTCAATTGCTCTTATTCTACGTCGCGCATCTTCTTTAAGCGAAATCATAGAGGGAACAACTAAATAACAAAAAGCCTTCATATTAGACCGCCCAACTCGGCCTCTTAACTGATGCAAATCACTTAATCCAAAATTTTGAGCTTGGTTAATTATTATAGTATTGGCATTAGGAATATCAATCCCATTCTCTACAATTGTAGTTGCTACCATTACATCGTAATCTCCCATCATAAAATCTAACACCGTCTTTTCTAACGCCTTAGGTTCCATTTGCCCATGACCAATACAAGTAGAAACATTGGGGCAGAGCCGCTGGATAATATTTTCTATAGAACTAATATCTTCTACGCGATTGTGAACAAAAAAGAGTTGCCCTCCCCTATTTACCTCATAATTAATAGCATCTTTTATAATCTCTTCATTAAAATCTATTACCTCTGTTTGAATAGGAAGTCTATTTGGAGGAGGTGTATTTATTATTGAGAGATCTCTTGCACCCAGCAAAGAGAATTGGAGGGTACGAGGTATAGGGGTTGCCGAGAGGGTTAGAGTATCTACATTCAATTTTAAACGCCTAAGTCTCTCTTTAGCAGCAACGCCAAATTTTTGCTCTTCGTCAATTACCAAAAGCCCCAAATCTTTAAACATTATCTGTTTATTCAAAAGCCTATGAGTCCCTATTATAATGTCTATTTTACCTCTTTCGAGTGACTCAGATATTTCCTTTATCTCTTTTGGCTTTTTTAACCTACTTATATAAGAGATATTACAAGGGAACTCTTTTAGCCTACGAGTAAATGTTTTATAATGTTGTAGAGCTAATATTGTAGTTGGAACAAGTACAGCTACCTGTTTACTATCGGCAACAGCTTTAAAGGCTGCCCTTATAGCCAACTCCGTTTTTCCAAAGCCAACATCGCCACAAATAAGACGGTCCATTGGGTAGGGTTTCTCCATATCTTCTTTAATAGCATTGGTTGCAGTAAGTTGATCTGGAGTATCTTCATATATAAAAGAAGATTCTAACTCTTGCTGCATAAAGGAATCGGTACTAAAAGCAAAACCCTTTGCATCTCTTCTTTTGGAGTAAAGGTCTATTAAGTCATTTGCAATGTCCTTTACTTTAGATTTAGTTTGATTTTTAAGTTTTTGCCAAGCTCCAGTACCTAGTTTATATATTTTAGGAGCCACAGCATCTTTAGATTTATAGCGAGAAATTCTATGTAACCCATGTATAGAGACAAATATAACATCGCCATCTCTATAGATAAGCTTTACTGCCTCTTGCTGTTTATTGTTTATGGTTGTCTTTACAAGCCCTCCAAACTGGCCTACTCCATGGTCTATATGTACAATATAGTCTCCTATTTGGTATGAGTTAAGCTCGTTAAGGGTAAGTCTTTCGCTTTTCTCTACTGTTCTTTGTGGTTTAACTTTTCTGTAGCGTTCAAAGATTTGATGATCTGTGTAGAGGCATATTTTTGCTTTGTAATCTACAAAACCCTCGTGAATAGATATTTCCTCGGCATTAAAATGGGTATTTCCAACCCCCTCTAGAGAAGAAAAAATACTTCTAATTCTCTCTATCTGAGCCTGATTTTCACTTAATATTGAGACATCGAAACCCTCTTCTATTTTTTGCGAAATGTCTCTGGCCAAAAGCTCAAAGTTTTTCTTAAAAATAGGCTGTGGTACAGTATGAAACTCTATTCTCTCGCAATTTTCAAACTCTCGAGTAACAGGTGCAAACAAAAAGCTTTTATACTTCTCTAGCACCTCTTTAAAATTATCTTCCCTAAAAACTCTCTCCTCTATATAATCACTCTCACTACTGTCTCTAATGCTCCTTTCACTTTTTTCGCTCCCAATTTTCTTACTACCAGAATTGTCTTGGACAACTCCTTGAGAGATAATTTTTAATTGACCAGCAAAATACTCTTGATCGTTAACCCAAATAGTAGCATCTTTACCTGCATAACTAAATATATCTTCTAACTCAATATTTTCACTATCATATATATCTGGGAAAATCTCTATACTCTCTACCTCTTCTAAAGATCTTTGAGAATCTATATCAAAAACCTTTATCTTCTCTACATTATCTCCAAAAAACTCTAAACGCCAAGGCCTATTATCAGAAAAAGAGAAGAGATCTATTAAACCACCTCTCAATGCAAATTGCCCTGGCTCGGTAACAAAATCTACTCTCTCAAAAGAGTATTCAAAAAGAGTCTCTTTAATAAACTCATGCGATAGTAAGTCTCCTTTAGATATTTTAAGTATTGCAGAATCTAAAGCTTTTTTATTTATAATTAGCTCACTTACAGAATGAGGGTAACCAACTAACACAATATTTTTGTGTGGCGAATTCCCCTCTGTAAAGTTCTTAACTGCATTAATTGCTGCAGTTCTTTGTACTTGATGCGAACTATCTTTTTTAATATTCTTAAGAGAATAGTTTTTAGAGGAAGGGAAAAAGAAAACTCTCTCTGTATCTATCAATTTATAGAGATCTCCAGAGCAGTAAACTGCATCTTCTCTATTATTTAAAAGTACTATATGAACCCCTTGCTTAGCTGCTGCACTAATTGCAAATGCCTTAGCAGAGGAGTAAAGCCCCTCTAGTACTATTTTTTCTTTATCTTTGCTTTTAGCCTTTTCTATAAGCTTAATTATAGCTTCCTGCCTATTAAATTGCTCTTCAGAAATTGTATAACTCATAATATATTTTGCAAAGATAGGTTATTAACTTTTCTCTAGTAATATCTGTTAATAAATGTTTATAATTATTGATAATTAAATTTCAAAATTAGGTTTATTTTATTATATGTAAAAGATTATTACTTAACCAAATTTATAGCGCTAAATTTATGGGCCATCAATCACCATTTTATGAACAATATTTAATTGTTTATATTGCAATATTAGTAGTTATACACAGTTGTTAATAAAAGCTTATTATTATAATATAATATAAAGATTATCTTTCTTTTAACTAAAATTTATATAGTTTATAACCATGTTAATTACTTTAAAAATTTGTTAATTCATGTTGATATCTATAGTTATAAACATATTAACAAGCTATTATAATAACTATCTATTTTATTAAAAATTAAAAGATATATTTGTAATATTAAATAGTGTTAATATCTATGGTTAATTTCGATGTAAGAGAAGAGAAAGAGAATAGAGATAAAGATTTTGAAGGCCGAATTAGGCCACAAGATTTTTCTCAATTTAGTGGGCAAGAGAAGATTATAGAAAATCTTAAAATTTTTGTACAAGCTGCCAAAATGAGAGGTGAGGCTTTAGATCATTTACTTTTACATGGACCTCCAGGTTTGGGTAAAACCACTCTTGCTCATATAGTTGCAAATGAGCTTGGTGTAGATTTAAAAATAACTTCTGGCCCAGTATTAGACAAAGCTGGCGATCTTGCTGGCTTACTTACAGGTTTAGAAGAGGGAGATGTACTTTTTATAGACGAAATACACCGTCTCTCTTCTGTAGTAGAGGAGTATCTCTACTCTGCAATGGAAGATTTTTCTATAGATATTATGATAGATAAAGGGCCAGGAGCTCGTTCTGTTCAAATTTCTTTGAACCCTTTTACTCTTGTAGGTGCTACTACTAGAAGTGGTCTGTTAACGTCTCCATTAAGAGCTAGATTTGGAATTCAGTCTCATCTTGAATATTACGATTCTTCTGTTTTATTGGGCATTATAAAAAGAAGTGCTGGAATTTTAGATATCCCTATTGAAGAGGATGCTGCTTTAGAGATAGCCCGTAGAAGCCGAGGTACTCCCCGTATTGCAAATGCTCTTTTACGTAGGGTACGTGATTTTGCGCAAGTGAAAGGGAGTGGTGTAATAGATTTGAAAATTACTCTATATGCCTTAGATGCTCTCAACATAGATAAACGTGGTTTGGATTCTATGGATAATAAAATTCTCTCTACAATAATTCATAAATTTAAGGGAGGTCCTGTTGGAGTTGGTACTATTGCTACTGCAGTTAGTGAAGATATTGGAACTATAGAGGAGGTGTATGAACCTTTTCTTATTAAAGAGGGTTTTATTCACAGAACTCCTCGTGGTAGAGAGGTAACAGATTTGGCTTATTCTCATCTAGGTGTTGTAAAGGAGGCTTTACCCGGCCCATCTCTTTTTTAGTAAATTGTAAACTCTTACTATATTTGCTCTGGTAATTTATTTAAAAAATGGAGTTAAATTTCTTATTAGTGAATATTACTAGCTTTGAAAGTTAATGTTCCATTTGATCTAATAGGTTTTAATGGTTCCAAATCTCTACTTTATGAATAAAATTTAAATATTATAAATAATGAAAAAGATTTTTATTACTACTGTTTTAAGCGTGTTTGCACTATTTTTGAGTTTAGATATGCTTGCTTGCACTTCGGCAATTTTCACTGGAAAGGTAACTGCAGATGGGCGCCCTATTCTTTGGAAACACCGCGATACTGGCCA
>Ga0172377_10002578_pt1 | contig 18527 bp, 19 predicted proteins | sample Pumphouse3metaG_FD_119749 | JGI IMG/M metagenome (GOLD analysis project Ga0172377, IMG submission 119749) | Leachate microbial communities from a municipal landfill in Southern Ontario, Canada - Pumphouse #3 metaG | ecosystem: Engineered > Solid waste > Landfill > Unclassified | place: Canada...
AACGTATCTAATTCTTGAAAGACATAGGTTGCATCACAGTTAGCGGCAATCCGATCAAATATGCGTGAGCGGAAATCTTTTTCAATGTCTTTGCGGATTATAAAAACAACTTTTCCAAATCCACTTTGAAGTGCATCGTACGTTGAATAATCGAGTAAGGCTTCTTCATGTAATCCCACTCCGTCAATTTGTTTCACGCCACCGTAGCGACTACCCATACCAGCTGCCATTACTAACAAAATTGGCTTCATTTGATCCTCCTAATTTGTGTATTATAGCATGATGGATAAAGAACCACTACCGAGAAGAGAAATTAATCAGCCAATACTTCTACAGCAATAGAGGCTTCATAAGCTCCAGAGCTGAAAGCCTGCATATTAAAACCTTCGCTTGGTGTTGGGAAAGTGACAAAAATTGTTCCACTTTCTTGAGAACGAGAACCCACCTTAATTCCGATCGATTTTTGAATTTCCCGAAATTCTTCATTTGTTATGGTTGATTCTGTTGATTGACTAGAGACACTTAATCGAAAAGGAATTGGGGCAAACCCAGAACTAAAACTAGATCCTCGCGTGTTTCGAAAAGCAAAAACACCTTCTCCCAGCTGAGTGGTGAAGCTAGGTGAAAGTCGCATTTGGTAAGCTACGTTAGGACTATTCGACAGAAATTCATAGGTTGCAATTTCGTGAGTTGTACCTGCTAAATCTTGGTTTATGATAAAAAATACTTTTTGCTTAATCGCAAGCGAAAACTTCTCTTCTAGATCAATATGGCCTCGCAATGGAATCGTTTCACTAAATAAATTACGCTGGGCAAAGAGCGAGTGTGAAATTAAGATGCAGATAACCAAATAAAGTAACACTTTCTTCCGCATAATCCTTACCCCCTGAGGTTAAAACCTCTGTGTGAGTGTATGGTAATAAATTGAAGAAGTGATGTCAAGAGAAGAAGATTAACTTTTAAATAAAAATATGTAAAATATATTTATTTAATTACTATACATTAATTTATATATATTTATAGCTACTTAACTTATGACATACTTACCATACATAAAATACTCCCAACTTGATCTTATTTTTTATTACAGCAAATTATATAAATAAATCTTTGGCATTAAATATTTTAACTAAAAACTAAAATCCATATTTCCATACATTACTTGTAAGTACTATTTTTCCAATTATTCCAGTCTTTCTGTACTGAAAATTTATACAGCCTCAACCCTATACCATAAAATGCAATTGAACCCTCATATATTTTCTTGCATATTTATGCCTCAGACACTACTACAATTATAAGCGCTTTCGTGTTGTCTAGTAGTTCTAGATGGGGTGTTTCATGTAGAAAACTCTCGGTTATATTACTGGGAATTTAGCCCATTAACAAATACTGCTATATTTACCTTTACGAAAAACTACGTTACAATCCGATAAGTTTTGACGATAATTAGACGTATTTTTACGTTATTAATTATAGCACTGAAGGATGCGTGGCTCAGTTGGATAGAGCGCTGCCCTCCGGAGGCAGAGGTCGTGGGTTCGAATCCCGCCGCATTCAAATCCTTTCTTATATTCTTATTTTATCCACCCCTTACCTTGCCATTGTTCTCAAAAAGGGGCAGACTAAGATATCATGCCATTGTTCTTAAGGATTTATTAATTGCTCGCCAATAACCCTGCTCCATTGCAACCAAAACTTTTCTCAAACAAACAACTTCTAACGCTAATCTTACCGCTAGTGATTGAAAGAATACTCAATGTCTCGGTAGGATTTGCCGATACTATTATGATTGCATCGGTTGGCGAAGCTGCTGTATCTAGTATAGCCCTTGTCGATTCTATAAATAATTTATTCTTATTTTTGTTTTCATCTCTTGCAGCTGGGGGGGCTGTTGTAGTGGCTCAATATATTGGCCAACACAACAGTGCAAAAGCCGATGATGCTGCTAAACAACTAATCTACAGCACGACTTTTGTCGCCTTAGTGTTCATGGCTACATTTCTAATCTTTAATCACAACATACTGCGTGCGCTTTATGGCGACCTCGATCCTCAAGTTATGAACCAAGCCCAAACATATTTTGCCCTTACAGCCATCTCGTATCCTCTGTTAGGACTTTTTAATTCAGGCGCAGCCCTCTTTCGAGCTATGGGCAACAGCCGCATCTCCATGCGTGTCTCTTTTGTGATGGCTATAACCAACATCGCAGGAAATATCTTATTTATCTATGTCGCAAAAATGGGTGTTTTGGGAGCCGGAATAGCTACCTTGATTGCCCGTTTTCTATCAGCAATTCTTATGCTTTTCTTACTGGTAAAAAATGGTGATCCTATCCGTATTACCAACCTCCATCGCATCCATTTTAATTGGCCTATGATTCGCAGAATTCTCAATATAGGGATTCCTAATGGCATTGAAAGTGGAATATTCCACATTGGAAAAATTCTCGTTCTAAGCCTCATTGCAACGTTCGGAACGACCGCTATTGCCGCTAACGCCATTGCCAACGCCCTCTCCTCCGTGACGAATATCCCTGGAGGTGCTATGGGAACGGCTACATTAACTGTTGTTGGCCAGAGTATGGGAGCTGGAGAGGTTGATCAAGCTTCTTATTATGCTCGTAAATTAATGAAAATAACCTATATAACTTTGGCGATTTTGGCTACTACCCTTTTCTTCTCTACTGAATTATTGGTAGGTCTCTTCAATCTCAGTGCAGCTGCGACAAATTTGGCCGTTAAAATACTCAAACTACTCTTTATAATGAATGGTCTACTCTGGCCACTAGCCTTTGCCTTACCGCAAGTTCTCCGTGCTTCTGGCGATGTTCGCTTTACCATGACAGTTTCTATTGCCAGTATGTGGATTTTCCGGATCGGTTTCAGCTATCTTTTAGGCAGGCATTTTGGTCTGGGACTCCAAGGTATTTGGATTGCTATGTATATCGACTGGGTTTGTCGCGCAACATGCTTTGTTATAAGGTTTCTCAAAGGTACTTGGAAAGAAAAAACAGTTATTTAAATAAATATTTTACATACAACATCTTATCATCTAGCGGTGCATAATAATCAGGGAGGCGCCCCTCAAGGATAAATCCATGATTCTCATAGAAAGCACAAGTAGGCGCATATAAGGGAATAGAAGAAGTTTCTGCATATAAGCGTTGCCCGCCTAAAGCTAGCACGCGTTGTTCAGTAATATTGAGTAAAGTAGCTCCGTACCCCGTATGCTGAAACTTAGGATCAACTGCAATCCAATAGAGATCAAACCCATTTATGGTTCCTGGAATTGGTCCATAGCAAGTATATCCAACAAATTGCGTCTCTAGTTCTCCAATTAAAAAATAGTAACCGCTCGAATCGCCTTTTACTAAATTTTCCCTAAGTAGAGAAACTCCAATTTCTACCTCCTCTGGAGAAAAAAAGTTCGTTTTACTTAATAGAGTCGTTATTTTCTCCTCATCGGTAAAACAAACTGTTTCACGTAAATTTAGCATGGGCATAGAGAGCCTCCTTAACAATAGATTCCACCATGGAGTCGTAGGAATACCCTTTTTCAAATCCTGCTGCTACAAACCCACTATCGAGGGCAATACAGGGGTTTACATTTATCTCTAGCACATACACATTTTTTGCTCTATCAATCCTAAAATCGACTCTAGCATAGCTAGGTTGTCCAAAAAGGCACCAACAATCAATTGCAGTGGTGTTCAACTTCTGAATCAACTCTTTTTCAAAAGTATTAATTGCAAAAGAACGTTGTGTGTGTTGGTACGCAAAGGAAGATTCAGTCCATTTGGCCTCATATCCTACAATTTTTGGTTTATCGGGTGGAAAATCGATAAAGAGCATTTCTGCAATAGGCATCGCCTGAACCTGTCCCTCTTGCACTAAAAGCGATACATTACATTCTCGACCATCAATAAATTCTTCTATTATTACATGGTGTTTATGGGCATGGGCGACTAAAGATTCAAGAGCCGTTAGCGTTTCACATACGAGTACTGACCCATCATCAATACCAACAGAAGCCTCTTCCCTACGGGGTTTACAAATCATTTTTTTTTGGAGGAAACGGTTCCAATTTTCACGGTTTTCATAAGAAATCCACGCAGGTGTTGGAATATCTGCTAGTACCATCAACCTCTTAGCTAATAATTTATCTGAGGTCAAAAATAGTGCTTCAGAGTTACCTCCGGTAACAGCAATTCCCAACTGTTCACACAACAGGGGAATAAGATGTAAAAACTGGGAACCATGGTAGGTTTCAACAAGATTAAACACGACATCAACACCGGATTGCAAAAGATAGTGCTCTAGTGCCAGTACATCACCTGTAAAAGCCTTACATTGCGTATGGTACCCCAGTCGTTGTAAAGCACCTTCAATTTGGTTTACTTGCTCTAAGGTATCGAGTTCATCAAGTGGTGCCGACGAGTCAACTGCATCGTGGAGTAACAAAACTTTGCTCTTCATTGTGATAATCCTACACGTTGACAAGCTGAATCCATGATCCTCTTAAGCAACTCTTTATAACTCACTCCACTTAAACGTGCTAAAATAGGCAAATCAGAGTCTACTGGATGCAAGCCAGCTAATGGATTAACCTCTAGAAAATTGATGATGCCATCACTATCCATTCGCAAATCGACACGACCACCGTCTCTGCAATCTAAAGCACGCCAAGCACCAAGAGCTGTTTCTGCACACTCCTGTGCTACCTCACCTTCAACTAACCGATACGTGGTACAATCCAGATAGTTTTGTTTAGTTGCATACGAATAAACGCCCTGATCACTCTTTGGATCAACCAATATTTCCATAACGCCAATAGCACATGCGTTCGAGCCGGTTCCTGTAACCCCTACCGTAAACTCCCTGCCTGCCAAAAAGCGTTCTACCAATACTGGTTGTTTGTGAGTTGGTAGTAAGTTGACGATACCAGAGTGTAATTGGGTCCGATTGTGAACGATCGAATTACCGTCGATCCCCATACCAGTTCCCCCACCGACCGGTTTAATAAACAGAGGAAACGGCAAATCTAGATAATCCAGATCAGAAAGATTCCGCACTACTCGATAATCAGCTGTTGGCACGTGATGCTCACGGACTAGCGCTTTGGCAAGCCCTTTGTGCAAGGTAATAGTCAGCGTCAAAGCATCAGAAAAGACAAAGGGGATACGATAGGCCTCTAAAAGTGCGGGAATCTGGGATTCTCGGCATAATCCATGGAGTCCTTCGGCAATATTAAAAACCAAATCCCACTTTTGACCATGCGCTAAGGCAATTACTAGATCTTTGATGTTCCCAATGAGTTCAATTTGGTACCCCAAAGTTTGTAATGTAGATGCTATTGCATCAATAGTTTCATGGCTATCGAGTTCTGCAACTTCTTGAAGACTATAGCCTTCATCCAGATACCGCTGCTTGAGATCAAATGTTAGACCAACACGCATATCAGAGGTGCCTCTCATCTGGGTAGGTAAAGAGCTTTCCTTCGTAGTTGCGCAAACAGAGTCCCTTCTCATCATGAGAAACTTCGTACTCAGGTAAAATAGGAACCTTTCCGCCTCCACCCGGGGTATCTACTACGTAGTAAGGAACAGCAAATCCGCTGGTAAATCCACGAATACCGCGCATAATCTCTTTACCGGCTTCAATCGTAGTTCTAAAATGGGCAGAGCCAGTAATAGGATCACACTGAAATAGATAATAAGGGCGCACTCGCACAGTGAGCAACTTATGAAATAAATTGGTCATCGTTGCGACAGAGTCGTTGACCCCTTTTAGTAAAACAGTTTGACTACCTAACACAATTCCAGCATCAGCCAAACGATTACAAGCTTGTCTCGAAGCTTCGCTGAATTCATTTGGGTGGGTAGCATGAATGTTGATATACAAAGGGCGATAAGTTTTTAGGACCTTTATTAACGCAGGAGTAATTCGTTGTGGCAACACAAAAGGTACTTTCGTGCCAATACGGACCATCTGGACGTGAGAAATCTTCTTTAAACGACCTAATAGATACCCTAAGCGCCCATCGGAAAGGGTTAATGGATCTCCACCAGAGATAATAACGTCACGAATCTCACTATGTCCGGCAATATAATCCAATGCATGCTCCCAATGTTCTTCTAAAGCTTCGGTATGGCCACCTACCAAGCGAGAGCGGGTGCAATAACGGCAATAGACGGAACAAAAGCTGGTAGCGAGAAAAAGAACCCGATCGGGGTACCGATGTACCAAACCTGCAACAGGAGTGGTGTGGTCTTCTCCTAGCGGATCGACGGCTTCACCGGGGCTTACAGTGTTCTCTGCAATTTGAGGAATAACGGTTTTTCGCAATGGATCAAACGGGTCATTCAAGTCAATAAGACTCAGATAATAGGGGGTGACAGAAAACGGAAACATCCATTCTTTTCGGTCAAGTGCTGCTTTTTCTTCAGCTGTAGGACTCAGATAAGTATAAAGCTGTTCTAGGGTCGTAATCCGGTGGAAAAGCTGCCAATGCCAGTCATTCCATTGGGTTAAAGTCGTGTTGGGGAAAAATTTTTTCCGAAACAGGGTGGATCTACTTTTTTCAGATCTTTTTATATCAGAAGGAGGAAAGGTAATTCCTACTTCTTGGTTGGTAAGCGGAGGTTCCTCATCGAGTGACGTCAACCGCTGAGCAGAGACTTGCTCCACTTTGTGCTCCTTACGCTCTTGTAGACTAAGGACCTATATTAGTCCTTACTCAAGCGCTCATTTCTTGCAAAGAATATAGCATAATCATCAAAAATAAGCATCTAGTAGAACCCCAAAAAAGGCTAAATTTGTAACAATAAATTGAAGTAAAAAAGGGTTAGTAGAGATTCTTTTTGATATGAAACAATATAAAGAAAACTGTAGTATTATGATCGGAATTAAAGAGCTTCCAACACATGAACGTCCTCGAGAAAAGCTACAAAAACAAGGGTCCTTAGCCCTCTCTGACATTGAATTGTTAGCTATTCTTATTGGTTCTGGAACGGTCAAAAAGCCAGCCTTCCTTCTCGCTCATCACATCCTCGATTTACTCGACAAAACTCACGGAGACAGTGAAGTAATCCTTGAAGATCTCTTGGCTATTGAAGGGATGGGAATGGCCAAAGCAACTCTTATTTCAGCCGCTCTAGAATTAGGTCGCCGTCGCATGCCGACCAAGCGAAAACAAATTATTTTCCCAAGTGACATTTACCCCATTATTCGTCACTATGGCAATCGCCCACAAGAATATTTTTTATGCATATCTTTGAATGGTGCGCACGAAGTGATGTCTGTAAATGTTGTCTCCATCGGCTTGGTCAATCATACGCTAGTCCACCCTAGAGAGGTCTTTTCGATTCCTCTACGTGAAAGAGCTACCGCTGTTGTAGTGGCCCACAACCATCCCAGTGGAAAGCTACAACCTAGTGCTGAAGACCTCAACGTAACGAGAAGATTACTTCAAGCAGGAGAAATATTAGGCATTAAAGTTTTAGATCACCTGATCTTCAGTGATGAATCGTTCAGGTCAATGCTCGAAGAGGATGAATTAATGTCGTAGAGGAAGGTAAAGCTTTACCTTCTTCATCCATGCTGAATGACCTGAGCAATTCGGATCACGGTAGGGCGAATAGGGAGATTCTTGATATTTTGCAACGCTACATACTGGATTCTGGAACCTATGAGCATCCAATTAAAGCTATCCTCTCCCTTTCTCCAGAGCAGATAAAGTCATGCTTCACTCAGGTAGATCCTCTTTATCATGCTTCAAAACAATAATCCGTTATTCTCGGTCACATAATCACATGAAACGGGAATATCATCGATGGACGGCATACTGAGCAAAAAGGGAAGACACGATAATAGTGTCGGTATCACCAAAACACAAATTATTTGGGAAATGGACTGTTACTGTTGGTTACCTCGAAGAGACTGAAGAGTATCGTCCTCTCATGTTTCACATAAGTCAACTGAACCGAGCATTCAAATTTTTCTGTTGACCTTTTATACGCACCCCTCCATTTACTGCAATATTACCATTGCTTAGATGTATTCCCCCTCTCCCCCAATACTGAGTTTCTATACATCTGACCTGTAAGAGTAAAGAGAGACTATCGTCTCATACCAGTTTTGACACGTTCAGAATGGGTAATGGTAGTTGGCATTGCATAGATCGCTCCCTACTAACGCTTAGCAGGATTGCTCATTCATAGTGTAAGTATGGGATGAGAGCAGCTACTTGATCACTACATTCTTCCCACCAATCAATAGAATCTGTACGATACTGGTTTGAAAAATAGTTGGGTTCATGCTCGTAAATTGTAGTATTTCCAGGTAGTAGCATGAAAAGCGTCCCGTAGTGCAAATGATTATGATTATACTTGACGTGGTAAAAAATATCTGTAAAATTTTGATGATTGGGTTCAAAAAAGGAAAAAAAGGAGGTGTTGCAATGAAAGAGAAGAGAGATTTTTCTAAGGTTCCATTTACAGGGATGGGGTTGGTTTTTGGTACAGCGGTCGGTGCTGTGTTAAGCATTGCTATAACAGGGAACGTTCTTTGGGCCGGCATTGGGACAGGAATCGGCCTAGTAGTAGGTGCCATAATTGATGCATATAAGAAAAAGCAACGATAGAGATTTCGCCTAATAGACAACGTTACATCGGATATCTGATCATACCTCTGCAAAGTGAGGCAAAGGTATGAATCGTTGATCTACTATAAACCGATTACTCCGTGACCTCTCACAGCACAAATCAATGGAGAGGTTTCTTTATGTTCTCGATATCATCGACAGGCAACCAGTCGTCCATATTTCCAAAAGAACTCCGATCAATTGCAAAGGGGGTAACTTCCTGGAATTTTTCTATCTCTATCAGCACAAGGAATCGTTTACCTCCCCACCGTGCAACCTGGTTTGGAGAGAGGCATAACTTTGGTTGATAGTCAGAGATGATACGTAACGATTCCTGTTCTGTCAACTTTTCCGAATTATATACGGTTTTAACAACGGCTCTCCCTCTAACCATCCCATCGCCCATGTTTTCAATAAACCATAAGACTTCAGCAGGATAGACTCGCCCGTGTGGCAACTTTCTCCCAGCCGCTCCACGAATAATCATACTCTTCTCCCCACTTTTTAGTTTGTCTAATTCCTTTTCTTTCGCATCAAGATATACAACGTGCTCCATTTGTCAAATCTCCTTTCAATATGTATTTTCGCTAACGTGGAAGGAATCACAGAGAAAACCTTTAAACCCTCTTTCACACCTTCATCCTGGTTCCAACGTCGCTAGACCCGCATGTATTACATACAAGCCAAAACTTTATTTTCATACCACATTTCAATCAGAAACTTAATTCGAGGGCTCCCAGCGTTTGAATACAAAGAGGGAGCACCCAACACTTCCCATCATGATTATCATTGAAGACACGATGGGTTTCCAAGATATGGAGAATCCTTCGATGAGATGTATCATTTCAGAGCCCAACTTGGTGAATGAGTACGACCCAATACCACCAAGTGCTCCTAGCGCACTGAACACTAACCAGAGGCCTAGAGATCCGAGGCCAGCTACAATAGGCTTTTGGACCATCGCTGAAAGACTGATAGTCACTACCCCTAGTACTAGAAGATATAGCATGAGGAGCATGTTTGCTCGTATGAATGGTACCAAGGGAAAACCCGAAAAAAGATATAGAGAATAGATGCCGGTAAGGATTGTTGCAATGGAGAGACCTAAGATTATCATAAAGACTAGTGCGAAAATCTTTGATAAGAGGATTGCACGCAACTTCACTGGTCTGACTAACAGGAATTGAAGTGAACCATCAGATTTTTCTCCCGCTACACTTCCCATAGCAAGAAAAATCATGATAATTGAACCGATTTGGGTGAAGTTTTTTACGTATTGGGCCACAGCGTCGCGATAAGTGACTTCTGCCAAAGTGAACATGATATTCTGCGAAGCACCAATTATTGCCAAGACTTCTGGCATATAATAGGCAGAGAGTGGAGAGAGAATACCAAAAAAGCCACAGATGATGGCCCATATAAGGAATTTGTAAGAACGGAACCCTTCGGTTAGTTCTTTCCGGGCAAGCGTGAGCAAAATACTATGCATGGTTACGCTCCTTAATATGGTGCATAAAAATATCTTCCAGAGTCGCATTCTCCTTGTTGATGCTTTTCAGCAACAGATTGTAATCAACAAGAATTCCCATAATTTGAGAATACTGAGAGTGGAAATCAGTCTCAGCAATGACCATCTGAACCTCTGATTCCTTAGAAACTCTAATTGAGATGGCTTCCATATGTACTTGAAATTTAGAAGCGGATGAGGAATGCTCAAATTCCAACCGCACCAGAGGTTTCGCATGGGATTTCAACAGTTTATCCATGTCCTCATGCAGTACGATTGAGCCGTCTGCTATGATGGCGACCTCATCACAGACCCGTTGTATATCCTCGAGTATATGACTGGACATAAAGACAGTTGTCTCCTCACGTAGGCGAGAAATCAAGGTCAATACATCTTTCCTACCCACCGGGTCGAGGGCAGAAGCCGGTTCATCAAGCAGAGTGACTTTCGGTCTATGCATAATGGCCTGTGCAATACCAAGTCTTTGTAGCATACCTCCTGAGTACCCTCCAATCCTTCTGTCTGCTGCCTGTTCTATCCCACACAGAGACAAAAGTTCTTTAATCCTCTGCTCAATATCACCAGCTCCCATACCGTAAAGTTTCCCCGAGAATCTAAGTAGCTCCCTTCCGGTCATCCAGGGGTAAAACCCAGGCTGTTGAGCCAAATATCCAACATGTTTTTTGGTTGATTCCCTTGTCACTCCATGTATCCTAAAAGTACCGAAAGTCGGTGCAATGAGATTTGCAAGAATTCGGATTAACGTAGTTTTACCAGCACCATTGGGTCCGAGGAATCCAAAGACGGTTCCTTGCTGCACAGAAAAAGAAATCCCTTTCAATGCGTCAACAGCGTGGTACCGCTTGGCAATATTCACAATTTCAATCATTGCCATGATATTTTCTCCCATATACCAGATAAGCTATCGGACCAAATAGATTCACGAACAGGAAGATCAATAACCAAGCTGTCCTTGATAAGCCGTTCATCCGCTCCCGCTGGCTCCAATCTCTCAGGCATATCAACTTCAGAATGAGCTCCAGCACCACGAGCGGAGCTACGAGCAAGACAATTTCTTTATTCATGTTATTCCTCCAATCCTTTTGATTTGATTTAATGCTAGTACTCTCTCGGTACAAGCGGATGATCTCTTCCTTTATTAAACTACAATCGTCAAATCAGGTGGTGTTTGGATCACCACCCTTTGTCAACGACGGAACATAGTCATCCAATCCAGCCAAAATGAACAGACTCACTCCTGATGCTATCTTTTCGGATAGGGGCGCCTACCACACATACTTCCCGTGCTAAGTACAACAACCCATCATTAATCTCTATCATAGTTTCGGTATTTCCATCGGTATGCTAGATCTGGGGATGAGGGCCTAAACTGTTACCCACGTGTTTTATGCCATGAGCCCTCCTGAGGGAAACACTACGGCCCTTAGGATAAGATTACCAGTCCGAAATTCTACGTATATGGTCAAATATGTCTATTACGTAGGATTACGTAACGGAAAAATCTTGTTAATAAGTTCTAATTTTGTCGAAACGGAACATTTTTTGAATATTCGGTAGATATGTGTCTCTACGGTTCGTGGAGATAAGGAGAGGCCGAATGCAATCTCTTTATATGACAACCCATCTATGAGTAAACTTACAATTTCTCGTTCCCGTTTGGAAAGCTTGTATTGGTCGTAAAAATTCTCAATCATACTCCTCTCCCTAATGCCGACAGAAGAGAATTCATGCAGGTAGACCATCGCATCATTTAGGCACCACACAATGATAAAAAGAGCTGATACCAGGGCATCAAATGCAGGTCGGTGCAGATGTGGTAATATTATAAACATGAGCGCATACCAACTAAAAAATAGAAAACCGACAGCCGAAATAAGGAGGAAAGAGCGCATCCTTTTCGTACGAAAAGAGTGTTGATAGCAGACCTTTATGAATGTATAAAGGAAAGAAGCCCCGACCAGCCCATTAACTAGCACGGTAACATAGGGCCCAATCGGGGCTGGACGGACAACTCCTAAGACAATCAGCAATCCTGACATTCCCAATCCAAAAACAAGGGAAACCCTTTTCGCACTACTTGATATCTCCCCCGTGATAATGGAATCGAGAAATAGGGGAAGCCTGTGGAATATTAAGATTGTAAATATGAAGCGAACCAAGGAATTAATTAGCAACAGAGCTCTTATATCCCGAGGTATAACCGTTTGATAGATGAAACCGATGAATTGGAAAAGGAACCATATGAATGAGAGGCCAATGTACCAAAGATATTGGTCGAACATGACATGACGGTTCGTCTTACGGGATATATATGTCAGGAAGAACGTGCCAAACAGTAGAGAAAAACCTACAACATTTAACCAGAATGCTACAATATCCAAAATCCTGACCTCTGTTTCTAGTCTATTTAGCATAGGTCCATTTGTCGAGTCTAAGTTTCTACATTGTGCGATATTTGCTAACCCTGAAGTAGACTCACTTTATAGAAAACGTTTAAAATGATGCTCGAGCCTATGGAAAAATACTAAAAAGATGGGATCACAATAAAATTTCAATAACAATTTTTTTTAAATCATGCAATAATAAAGACTACATTAGTGTGTTCCAGAAGTTTCTTGCGAATACTAGGTACGCTAGGGCCAATTATCCACCCATTCCTGACTATATAGAACATTCCAGTTGTAAGGGGTATTCTGAGATGAAACAACTTTCGAAATCCTCAATTCTTTGCCTGACAATCATGCTGTTGACTGCTTGCTTTTCTAAAGGACAACAGCAGGTCGATCCATACTATCAGACAAAAAAGATTGCAAGCGATATCGGCCGATTATTGATTACAGGCCCGGGTGATGTTACTGCAGTGTCCATCGCAATCATGCACGAAGGCGAGATTATCTACTCAGAAGGATTTGGTGAACGAGATATTGGAAACAATCTTCCAGTCGATGAGAGCACCAGATTCAATATAGGATCAGTTAGCAAGATTTTCACTGCAGCAGCAATCCTTCTGTTAGAGGACGAAGGGTTGCTAGATTTGGAAGACAGGGTATCTGATCTGTTACCCGGGTTCATGATGAATGACAAGCGATATGCAGACATCACCGTTCGGATGCTACTCAACCATACATCCGGTATGGGTGGAACCAACATGAGGGAGGCATTCTCTACCAAACAATCCCCTGAATATCTCAAACAAACAATGTTCACACTTTCCAAGTCTTCTCTAAAGCACGATCCGGGAGCATTCTCTCCCTACTGTAATGATGGATTCACCGTGACGCAGGCTTTGATTGAACATTTATCAGGAACTTCATATCACCAATTCCTACAGGAAAGGATTTTCAATCCTCTGGGCATGGAGGACACCTCGATAGGATTCAAGGCTGAAGAGGCTAATATTGCCTTTGCGTATTCTGACCACTCTACCCTACTTCCTAGGGAATTTGTAAATGCTTTTGCCTCTGGTGGAATTACTTCAACGGCAGAGGACCTATGCAAGTTTGTATTGGCGACCTTCAATCCAACAATGTTTAGTGCTTCGAACCTCTTTGAATTTTTAAAGGAACAAAATCCGAAGTATATGCGAGATACCTCCTACAAGCGTACGTTCAACTTCGGCCTTGGGTGGGACTTTACCTCTTGGGAGCCATATCATGCAGGAGGAGTGCAGATATTGGGAAAATCTGGAGGGACACTGCAATACGCTGCGATGTTGTTTGTGCTCCCACAGACACACAGTGCTGTGGCGCTACTTTGTTCGGGACATATAGATACTGTCAAAACGACACTCCCAATCATCGACGCTTTGCTTAAGGAAACAGGACAAATATCGTCAGAGACCAAGGACTTTCTAATCGAAGCCAACGAAACCAAACCGCTTTTGCCCGATGTAGAATCGTATAGGGGCTACTACGCCTCTGATACAACCATATTTCGAATTGATTTCGACATAGAGTCCTCCATGATGGAAGTCGATTCCTTTGATGGATCCTCCTTTGTCCGCACTTCCACTTCCCGCCATATTGGCGAAAATGTTTTTGAAGACACGGAAGGGAACCTGCTTGCACTCGAAACCTTGCTCGGTGTTCCTACAATCATGGAAATCAAAGCTCCGTACAACCTAGCTGAGATCAAGATGACACAACTTGACGAGCAAAACTCCGACATTGCGCACCAATTTCAGGAGAGTCACTGGCTACCCACTAACTTCTTACCACATGACTTATACTTACAGGTGTTTAGAACTCAATCTATTAAAGAGTTGCCTTCCCATCTTATCCTAAGAAACAATGGGGTGACTCCCTACGCTATAACGGACGCTACACAGACCTCGACAGCCTTGCCTGCTGTGCGGGACCAAACTCCCCCGTGGATTGATGATGAGGGTAATTTGATGATTGGGACATACCGGTGCATGGATTACAGGGACATCCCACCTCTAGTACCAGGAGAGACAATTGAGGTAGGTATCGACTATACGTCAGTTTGGAGACGCATGACTAAGCACGGAATCCTTTCCTGCGAGATCCCTACAGGAGCAAGGATCATCGTACTTGGCCCTAATTTCAAGTTTTTAGAAGATACCCTCTATAGCGCACAAAATCGGTTTGAAATGGAAGTCTACGGGTCCTATGTCGCTTTCATAGCAGAAGGACATACAATATTTAACACTACTTTTGTTTCGATGAAAGAAAGAAGTACCACAGCCCCACGTTAGGTTAGATGGGTTTTTGTGTATGTATGATTTACAAGCTCAAGTTGACAGAATTAAGAAGATCCCAACCGTAATTCCCTCTCACTGTATCTGTGGATTAATCATTGTCAATAAATCATAAATAGTGACATTAATCATATACCAACCTTGCAAATGATATGATATTATTTGGGACAAAGGCGGGGTTCACGGGGCGTGAAGATAAGAAGCGACAAAAAAATCGGAGGCCTTCGACAGTGGTTATGCTTTCTCCTCCTATCATTCCTGTTTGGCTCGCTAGTCGCATTGCTCTCCGGTAGTCTGCAAATCAAAGAAAACGTTCACGCAGGCGTTCCGCTTGATGAATTTAAAGCGCACATGGATAAGCACATTCCAATTCTGATGAGAAAATACGGAATCCCAGGATGTAGCATCTCACTTGTGAAGCATGGTGAAATCGCAGCGAGTGAAGCGTATGGGTATGCGGACGTGGAAAACCATAGATTATTGACCGTGGATACCCCTATGAGTGTCCAATCGATTACCAAATCTTTGACAGCTTGGGGAATAATGAAACTTGTAGAGGACGGCTCACTTGATTTGGATGCTCCCGTGTCGCAGTATCTGAAAAACTGGCAATTTCCTCAGACTAAATATACTGTGGCAAAAGTTACAGTACGGTCCCTGTTGAGCCATACTGCGGGACTGCCACTAGGTGATTTTACCAATACATATGCCCCAGGAGAAAAAATGCCCTCCCTTTTGGAAAAACTTACAAAGGAGGCAGTTTTAATACACGAGCCAGGTACGAAATTTTCCTACTCAAATGTAGGTTATCATCTGCTGGAACTATTAATCGAAGAAGTTACGGGGCAACGGTTTGCAGAGTATATGATATCTGAGGTACTTCTTCCGATAGGTATGGGGGCATCTACCTTTGAAATAAGTAGATCCATGCAACACTATCCACCTACTGGATATGATCTCAATGGAAAACCAGTGCCAGTCTATGTGTATCCAGAGAAGTCGTCCGGTGGCTTATTTGCCACCGCTGAGGATATCGCTCAATTTGCGATAGCGGGGATGAAAGAAAATTCAGTATTAAACTTTGAACATGTCCAGGTGATGTATGCACCCGAAAGGTATAAAATTGGCATATATGGCATGGTGTTTGATGCTTATGGGCTTGGCCATTATATCGAAATATTGCCAAACGGTTCACTTTCCATTTCTCACGGTGGTCAAGGCAATGGCATCATGACACATTTTCAGGTTGTGCCGGAAACCGAAGATGCTATCGTCATCCTAACAAATAGCCAGAGGAGCTGGCCATTTATTGCTAATCTACTAAGTGATTGGGCACAATGGAGGAATTTCCCATCTGTCGGTATGGGAAGAATCATCTGGGGGCAATATGCAATGAGTGGGTTCACAGGAGTGTTGTTTGCTGCAAGTTTGGTGATAATGTTGAATTATTTTTTAGGTTATAGGCAACAAAAATCGACCGTCCTAAAAATATTTAAAATCTTTACTGCAATTCTTCTTATTGGAATCATAATATGGAGTATCAACCAAAAATACCTGTTTATTACTTCAGTTTTCCCTGTTTTATCATTGTGGCTGGGGGGAGCAGTGGTGGTTCTCTCAATCACGCTGCTGTCATCTTCTTTGTTACCCAAAACTCTAAAGAGAAAAGAGGGGGTTGCACGAAGAAAATAGACTACAGACTGTCTTCAGTTATCTTTCCAGATAAATCGCTCTAGAGGTTGTCATTTGGCAATTTTTACAATGAAATTTGTATAAAACTATTAGCAAGGAGGAATTACTTTGAAAAACCCGATTAATCGGTACCCCATAATCTCTTTTACTCTGCGGTTTAGCCTAGTTCACACTCTGACATATCTGTTCTTTGGCATTTTCTTCATGCTGACCAGTCAATATTTTGAGTATTTCAAGAATGATCCACTGTTTAGTCAGATGATGAAGTCATCAGACTCTCTCTCTGTCCAACTAGCACCTCTTGTACAGATAGTGCGTGGTGCGCTTTTGGCGCTTGCTATTTATCCATTCAAAGAGGTCATCATTGGGCGTAAATCTGGCTGGTTAAAGTTGTTTCTATTGCTGTTCATCCTCACTAGTATCGGCGCAGTGATTACAGGCCCAGGTTCGATTGAAGGCTTCTTATATACCCGATTTTCTTTCAACTCTTTTATCGGATATCCAGAAATTGCACTACAAATGTTTGCATTTTCTTGGCTGTTCTGCCGTTGGCAAGGAAAAAAGGCAACAGCGATTAACGCCAAGTAAATCACATGAGGGGACAATCATAAAGGGACTGGTAAAGCAGGGATAAACACGCTTGAGAAGATCGAGTACTGAGAAACCCTGTTACTATAGTTATTCTAAATAAAATAAGAGGTCTTCACCTGTATATTTAGTGCAACGCATAATTATATTGCGATTTTTTTGTACATGAAAAAATAATTTTTCTTTTGTGTCGTTGACAAGGCTAAGAAAGAGGTGTTCAAATGGAAAATTGAGAAACGTTCTTCTTTGTATAGAACCGTTAAATTCTGTACTCGACAAAAATATCATCAGCTTGTTTGATAAACTACAAATTTGGGACTTGGACAAGTCGTTAATCAATCACCTCATTCTTTGATATTAAGTGAGGAGTATAGGGACTGGGAGAAAACGGTTTTCCTTTTATTTTCAGCAAGACGCATAGCAGGAAGGAATTATCATGCGGAATGAAGTTTGTACAGATATTGGTATGCTTAATCAATTTCTTGTATTGCCCGAAGATCAAAATTGGCTCCTCTATCTAGAATTAACTGTAGATTATATTTGTGAAAATTGGCCGTCAGTTTTATGTGAGAGTATCACAAAAGAATCATTTTTAAAGATATATGAACAGGAACTTATTTCTAGAATAGAAGAAGGGAGAAGAATTCTTCTTTTATGGAAATTAGGAAAAGAACCTATTGGGATCGCAAATGTCTGGTCCGAAGAAAATAATAATGAGACTTGCCTCCAAATCGCAGAATTCTCAATAATCAAGAAATATAGAAAGAAAGGGTTTGGACGATTTTTTGTACAAACGTTGATGAATATTGGAAAACAAGTAAATGCTTCTCGGCTTATTGCCGAAGTAGATGAAGGTATTGAATCTAATTCCTTCTGGATAAAGGTATTGGATAATTGTATAGAGAATAAGCAGACGGGTAGAAATCATTATTGGGCGTATATAAAGTAAACATCTACAAGAATCTTAGCATCTATTATGCTAATGTAAAAAGTGGGTATAATGAAAGAATAATTTCATTCATTATTATGGGCGCGAACAGAAATACGAAATGCCCCAACTAAAAGGTGAAGAAGTGCAGTTACTACTACTTTCCGAAGTAGTTTAAGAGGTCATTATTATCTGTATTTCTACAGTGCAACGAATAATTACATTGTGCTTCCTTTTTTAACTCCAAAAGCAATAATCTTATTGTGTCATTGACCACGCATAGAGAGAGGTCTTTTCGATTCCTCTACGTGAAAGAGCTACCGCTGTTGTAGTGGCCCACAACCATCCCAGTGGAAAGCTACAACCCAGTTCTGAAGACCTCAACGTAACAAGAAGGCTACTTTAAGCAGGAGAAATATTAGGTATTA